>Ga0065720_1019316_pt1 | contig 28692 bp, 20 predicted proteins | sample Thericmetagenome_FD_59107 | JGI IMG/M metagenome (GOLD analysis project Ga0065720, IMG submission 59107) | Thermophilic microbial communities from the Joint Bioenergy Institute, California, USA of rice/straw/compost enrichment - eDNA_2 v2... | ecosystem: Engineered > Solid waste > Grass >... | reverse complement strand
GCCCCCCCCCCTCCCTTCTTAGGAACTAAGGTCGGTAAACGGCTGCATGGTCACACGATTTTGCTCCCGTCTCGTCCTGTTGCTTTTCTAGCCCATTGCGAAAGCCGCGATCGGAACCTTGTGCTGCAGTGTTGTGCTCGTCAGCAAGTGAAAAAAAAAAAAAAAAATCTTGCTCGTCTTGCCACAAAGCCAAGTAACCGAACAGGCGGCTGCATGGACGGGAAAGACGAATAAGGTAAGGCTGGGGAACTGCATGGCCTATGCAAGCCTCGTGCCACAGAGTTGGATGGGGGACGGGATGGGGCAGGCAGGGCAGGGCACAGCAAGACACGGGAGATGGGGGCTTGGATGGATCAACATGGTGTTCCCAAGCGGAGGGTGTGACTGCGGCGGGATTGATATTATTACACGATGTGCTCCTGTGTCTGGTATCTAACAGGACATATTGATCTTGACCAGTTCTCTCTCTTTTGCTATATTCTCTCTTTGCTGCCGTACTACTGCTGCCGCTTTTGTTGATGTGGACGTTAACTTGACGTCCCTCGACCTGGCTCAAGCCCAACTGACTGCACACGAAGAACAGAAAAAAAAAAATAACACAGTCCAGACAACTCGTGGACATCACATAGTCTGATAACCGCGATGGACGGGGTAGACCTAGACCACCTCCCCTACTCGCCATTGGTGCCATACAATGGCACCGGCAGCCTCGGCGGCGACCCGTTGGAGGAAAACCTCAACATCTGGTACGAGTCGGGCGACATTGCCTTCATCATCTTCTCGACAGCCCTCGTGCTGCTCATGATTCCGGGCGTAGGGTACGTTTTCTTCCTCCTGCTCCTCCTCTCCCTTCTCAGAGTCTCTTGACAATCTCCCCTAACAAGTACACAGCCTCTTCTACTCCGGCCTAGCCCGCCGCAAATCCGCTCTCTCCCTCATCTGGCTCTCCGTCATGTCCGCCGCCGTCACCAACTTCCAGTGGTTCTTCTGGGGCTACTCCCTTACCTTCTCCCGCTCCGGAAGCCGCTTCATCGGGGACCTCTCGCACTTCGCCTTCCGTGACCTGCTCGCGGCTCCCTCGGTCGGCTCCCCGCGCATCCCGGATCTGCTGTTCGCCGTCTACCAGGGCATGTTCTCTGCGCTGACCGTCGCCCTCGTCACCGGCGCGGTTGCCGAGCGCGGACGCATGCTACCCTGCGTCGTGTTCATGTTTATTTGGAGCACTGTCGTGTATGACGCCATTGCCTGCTGGACATGGAATCCGAATGGGTGGTCGAATCGCATGGGCGGGTTGGATTTTGCCGGCGGCACGCCCGTACATATCGCCAGTGGCGCCGCCGCCCTGGCGTACTCTATGATGTTGGGTAAGAGGAGGGGGCATGGCACGCATGAGTTGAATTACAGGCCGCATAATGTCACGCATATTGTGGTCGGGACGGTGTTCCTCTGGGTTGGGTGGTTTGGGTTTAATGCCGGTTCGGCGCTGGCGGCGAATATGAGGGCGATCATGGCGGCCGTCGTGACCAACCTCGCTGCTTGTGTCGGCGGTGTTACCTGGTGCTTGTTGGATTATCGTCTGGAGAGGAAGTGGTCAACTGTTGGCTTCTGCTCGGGCGTCGTAGCCGGCTTGGTCGCCATCACCCCTGGCTCCGGTATGTCCTCTCCCTAACCTTCCGCCGCTTATGCTACTATAAGCACTCATGCTAACGACCGTAGGCTTCGTCCCCGCCTGGGCAGCCGTTCCTTCCGGCGTGCTAGGCGCTGCCTTCGCCAACTACGCGACTAAACTCAAGTTCCTCCTCGGCGTCGACGACGCCCTCGACATCTTCGCCGTGCACGGCGTGGGCGGCCTGGTCGGCAACCTCTGCACGGCCTTCTTCGCCGACAAGAGCGTCGCCCGCCTAGACGGCATGAGCAACCCCATCGGCGGCGGCTGGCTCAACCAGCACTGGATCCAACTGCCCATCCAGCTGGCCGACTCGTGTGCTGGTGGCGCATATTCGTTTGTCATGACGTGTCTGATTCTGCTCTTGATGAATCTGATACCCGGGCTGCATCTCAGGGTTGAGGAGGCGGCTGAGATTGTGGGTGTGGATGATGCTGAGATTGGTGAATTCGCATATGATTTTGTGGAGTTGACGAGAGAGGTAGTGGTCGATGTTGATGCGACCGTGGCGGGGAGCTCGAATAGGGGTAGTGGAGGGTTTGGGTATGGGGAGAGCGCTAGCATGTTCTCGAATGGCGAGCGCGAGCAGGCTGGGCAGTACTTTAAGGAGTCGAGGATGTATCAGGTTGGGATAGCGCGGTAGGCTACTGCCGCGGGCATTGGATAGGCTGGTTGTTTGCTCCTTGATACCTTTGCTTTGGGTTGTACATACAAATACCAGGGGTTTGGCTTTGGCATTTCCGGCTATGCCGGGGGATTTTGGGCTGCTTTTGTAGAGAGATACCATTGGCTTCGTGTAGATAATAGTTAATTCTAGAGTATCTAAAAGTGTGTCCTCAGAGAGACTTTTGAGTTGTTCACTTAAGTGTCACTAGCCGTAAGTGCAACGTCTCCTATGGTCACTAACAGGGAGGGGGTAGGTTCTATATCCTTTCACGCTGTGTAATGTGGACTTTCTTCTGGAGTCTTCCCAGGACAAAAGTCCCCTTCCACATCCCCTTCCCCTCTTTCTTAGACCTGTCCTACCTATATCCTCCCTTTCCCACACACATAAATCCTGCAAGCCACCTCCCATTGTGTCCAACTCATTGTGCTACCTTCCTTTCCCGTTGTCACGTCGCACACCCTCTTCTGCAAAGTCTCTGTTCCTGCCGTTGTTTGCCAAATATACCCGCCCCTAAAGCTCATGATCCCATCCTCACACCCCCATCAACCCCTTCACCTCCTCCGCCGTCATGTACCCCGGGAATTCCCCCCTCCCAAACGCTGCACTCTCGTCCAACCAGCGAATGGTAATCGTCCCATCTCCCCAAACAACCCCGCCGTTATCTACAATCACTGCCAGCCTGCCCGGCTTGGCTATGTCTGCTGGCCTAGGGAGCCAGTCCAAAACTCGGTGCTGAACGTTCATCTTGCTGCCGACCGTTGCAGACAGCGGGCCCTGGGAGGGATCATTCCCTCCCTTATGGGAGGTTCGGTTGGTAGGCGAAGAAGAAGAGCGGGTGTTGAGCTGGAGGGAAGATGCCTGCAGTGAACTGACCGCGCGGGTATAGTCTGGCGCAAGGAAGGAAAGGATGTTGAGCAGGCCGCAGCCTGTTGACCAGCAGGAACAAGAGGGGCTCCCGGGGGAGGAAGAAGTGGTGAGGGGGATGCGGGCGTTGAGGAGGGTTAGAGTGGGGTTGTTGAGAAGCGTGGCGCCGCCTTGGAAGGTTTTGGGAGTGGTGGTGTTGTCGTGGGGAAGGGAAAACTCGAGCAGGTAGAGGGTTGTGCTTTGGACGGGGGTGGGGAAGCCTTCTGTATCATTCAAGCTAGGTGTTAGTCCTGTCTTGGATCCATTCTCCATCTATGCTTTTGAGATACTGTTGTAGTAAAGTTGCAACGGGCGACTCAGACCAGGGTAAAGAAAGGGGAGAAACACTCACGATATGCCACCGAACCGGGCCTTACAAACCCACAGCTTGCCCCCTGGCATGGCATGTCACTCATGATGTACCCATCAAAGAAAGACGGTATGATTGTATCAGCAAGCACTGTTGTGTTGGATGCGCTGCCTGTGCCAGTTGCGTTGAGGTAGGACAGGGAAGAGCCGAACTTACTGATGAGAGCGCTGTTAGGGACATGTCATGTTGATCAAACAGGTGTAATGAGGGCTGATTCCGTAGCAGGAGAGGACTTACTTGGTTGATCCTGAGGAGCCATACTTTCCGAAGAAGACCAGGCCTTGGGCCTTTTGTTGTGCGGCGTTGTAGTAGGCTTGGCGGATGACGCCTTGGTGGAGAGTGTCTGAGGGGCCTGGGGATGATGATGGGATGCTGGTGCTGAGTGATGTTGTTTGTGTCTGTATTGTGCTTGATATGCTCGTAGTTATGCCAAAGCTGGACTCGATGCTTATTGTCCCTTCATAGAGGCCACCATCTTCAGTGATTGGATCCAATGCCAAAGTGCTTGTGATTGGGTCTGGAGAAGATACTCCGAGCGTATCAATGGTGCTGAAAATGGTGACAGTTGTTGTCCTCGTGGTTAAACCCGTCACCGTCGACATGGAAGGATACACAAAAGTTGTAAAACCAGCCGTGGTCTCTGTGACGGTGACAAAGACTGTTGACTTGGCAGGGGATAATAAGATGGAGCCATCTGAAGTTCCTCCCACTATGACAGTTGTCAAAACCGTGCTTGTAACTATTATTGGCGCTGTGACGGTCGATGATAATGTTGGAAGCACCTTCTCCGTCACGGTAACAATGCCGCTAGTCACGGTGACAAAAGCAGTTGTAGTCTCAAGGGGGTCCCGCCTCTCAAGCCCTTTTTCTCTCTCCTCTAGTTTATCGTCTTGGTCATCTGTATCAAAACTATCATCGGTGACGGTATCTCCATCTCCCAGACCATCTTTAGAGCTTTGAGAGCTCTCAGGGTACGACCTGTCTTGATGAGCCCGACCAGGTGTGGTGTACACCGCGATTTGCTTCAGGTTAATGGGGCCACGGAAGTAGAGAGCCATCTGGTCATCTCGCGTTAGTGGTCGACTTCTTTCTCGGACCGCCCCATGTTTTTATGACTCTTTCCGCAAGTAGTAAACGAAGACACAAGTAAAAGTAGGCAAACGACTCACCGGCTCATCAAAAGGCCCCAACAATCCCTCCACCGTCCGATTAACTAACGTGCACTTCCCCGTGGTCTCATCCACCCCCTTCACATCCAGATACCGTGTCCCAGGCAAAGCACTAAGATTATAGTATGTAACCTGCCTTGTCTGGGCACAGTATGCTGATGAACCTTCCGGCTTGCCGCCGTTGACCGGGCCGTGGCATGGCAGTAAGTTGGAGGAAGCATTAACAAACAAGGGGAATGGGGATGGTGTGGAGATGCTGCTTATTGGGGATGACGGAGAATGGTTCGGGATGGCTGGGATGATGATGGATGATGCTGTTGTATGGCTGGAGGCTGTGGTTGGTGAGGTGTTGTGAGATGGTTCAGGTTTATCAGTGATGGGGATCACTTGGAGATAAGTCGGGGAGTAAGAACTCTTGGTTGACGTGAGAGCCTCGTGGCCTTTGGGATAGGTTAGGACCAGCCCGAGCGGCAGGGAGAATGCGAGAAGGATGTTGGCCTTCATACTTGCCGGAATATGGTTGATAGGAGTTGGTAAAGATCAGGAGTGAAAACTCCATGAACCAGGGAAATGTCGTTTAATACCCACCTAGTCTGGCCTGTGAATTAACTGTGCAGACCTGAACAACGAGGGAGTTGAGCCACGATTGATGAACAGAGAGACAACAAAGGGAATAGCACAACCAAGATACTTACGATCTGGTCAACAAAGGGTGTCGCGACAGGTAGCATGTGCGAGGTGAAAGTTGTGATGAAGCCCCTGAAACACCTCCATGACCACGAGGAACAACACAGAACTTGATCAATGGACAGCACACCAATTAATCTCAACCAGCACAAAACAAAGAAGCCTTTCAGTCAATTACTCTCATCCAAAAAGCTCTAAAAAGATCCCAAACTTCTAAAACATAAGACGCGCTAGGCTGTTGCTCCGGTTAGCATATGAACATCTGGATATCATTCCCCCTGACCACTATCTATCTCTCAAACTCTCCTCTAAAACCCGTCTCAACACCTCATCCTCTTCATCACCAGCCGGATTGCTTGGCCCAACAATACTTCTCCTTGACTCTTCCTCTCGCTCTCTCTGCTCCCTCAACCTCCGAAACTCCTCCTCGGCCAAGCTCTGCCGCTTGACATACTCCAACACAATCTCCTCTTCTGACCTCTCTTTTGCCTGTCTCTCCTCTTGCTCCCGATGTTCCCGCGCTGATTGTTCCAGAGCCAGACGGAGTTGTTCATCGTCGTTTGGCACTGGCACTACTGGTACTGGCACTGTGACCATGGGATCGGGTCTCGGGGGCGAGGGGGTTGTGCCAGATGCAGATGTGCTTGTGTGGCTTGGGAGAGGAGGGGATGTGGTTATCGGGGGAGCATAGGCTGGAGCCGGGTTAGGGGAGGGGGGAACAGATGATTGTTGAGTAGGTGAGAGATTCGTATGCTGAGCGCTCCAGAGACGAGCCTGCTCGATCTGGTGCTCGATCATGCTCTGCCGGATGGCTTCTTCGATTAGGGCGTGGTATTCTTCGTCAGAGATGTTTCTCAGCTCGTAATCTGTGATGACTGGACTGTGATCTTTGGGATCGTCATGCCGAGTGATAGCCTGCTGCGCTTGCTGTTGTTGTTGCTGCTGCTGCTGCTCATGCACCTGCCGCATCTCCAGCAAACTTGCCCTGATAGCCGCCTCAACCATGGCATCTTCCTCCGCATTACCAGTTGACGTCTGTTGAACAGACTCCTTAATCGCCTTCTCCAGCGCTGCATCATCGTCAAACGGGAAACTCACCGTCCCTGCCTGACTCTGTCCAACCACGGCCTGCCAAGCAGCAACCTGACTCTCCCCAGCCCCCTCTGTATTCCCTGACGTCGTCGGCGTGGCTGACACGCTCCTCCTCCACTTAAACCACGACCCTCTTTTCCCCTCCCCATCCCCGTTTCCTTCATTCTCCCTCTCCCGATCCTTCCTCCTCCAATTCCAGAACTCCCTCAGCTCCTCCCCCAGCGCACCCCATCTCCTAATAACATCCATCTTCTCCCCCTCGGTCGCCAAACCATACTCCTCTTCCCCCTGCTTAATCCTCGCTGCCACAATCCCCATCATCCCCTCTCTCCCCCAATAATTCCTCATCTCCTTCTCAACCCCCTGCATGACATATGCCGGAAGGGACCACGCCGCAGCCGCAGGCTTCAATATCAGACCCCCAATCCCCTTTCCTATCCCTTTAATCAGCCCCTTACTGCCCTCCTTCTCAGCCCCCCTCAACGGCTGAGTCACCAGCCCCGAGATCCCGTCATACATACCCAGAGTGAACTCCTTCCCCGCTACTTTCATGCCCGTCGCGAGGCCGGTGACCTTTTCGGACTGCGGGCGGACGGTCTCGTCGTTGTACAGCCGGGGCGCGTTGCGGAAGCCGCGCGCGAGGGAGAGGCATACGTTGGGCGTGAAGCGCATGCCAGCGGTGAGGATGCGCGCTGCGGATTTTCCAGCTGCAAGGGCTAGGTCGAGGTTTATGTTCGAAGAAGAGGGTTCTTTCTCGTCGGATGAGGGTTTAGGTGTTGAGGGACGGGGCGAGGGGCTCCGGTGCTGGTGGGGGGTAGGAATCTTTTGCAGGAGCTCATCGAAGGAGGTTGCTGGGCCGTGGGAGGAGCGTAGGCGCGGAGCAGGGGGTTCGGAGACGAGGGTTGTGGATGAGGAGGTGGCTGAGAGATGACTGTTGGACTTGGCGTGTTTGTGGGAGAAGGTTGATGTTGGGGAGAGGCCTGAGGAAGGGGTTTCAGTGCCAGTTGTGGTGTTGGAATCTTTGCGGGAGACCCCCTTGAAGATTTCACGAGGGAAGTCGGCTAATGCCATGGTGAAGGCGCCGATGTCGCCAACCAGGGCCATCGTCACCGCCGAGATGGGGTCCCATGGACGTTCCTCGGTGTTGTACTCGATCGGACGGTACCTGAAAGGTCAGTAAGCCCCAAAGAATACCAAAATTACCAGCAGAGAGTACTTACAGCTTCAAATCAGAGTACTTCAACACTCCCTCCTTCACTAACACGGCAGCAGCAAGCGCACTCAGCCTGACCTTCGACCGCCTCACCCTCCAAACTGCAACCCGACTTGGCGCCAACGAGCACCGCATACTCTCCACATTCAGAAACTCATGAAAACTCTTCCCTCCTACATCAGCCCCCTTCTCAGCCTTAATGCTCTCCCCCAACTCCGCAGCCCTCCTCTTCACATCCGGCGTTAGCGCAAACTCAATCGCCGCCGCTAACTTCTCCGCAGTCAGCTTCTTATAAGGGATCGGCGCCGGCCCGGCCCCCGCCCGCGCAATCATGTTGCCCCAGAAGATCTGGTCTCCGAAAAACGGCACAATAACCGTCGGCTTGCCGGCTCGGATGCCCGCCGCCGTTGTCCCCGCGCCACCGTGGTGCACGACAGCAGCGACATGCTTAAACAGCCAGTCATGAGGGCAGTTCCCGAGCAGGTACACCCCCTCAGGGACATCAAGCGCGTCGCCTCCTAGACCGCCCCATCCCTTGGACACGAGGGCTCGCACGCCAGACTTGATGATCGCGCTGAAGATGAGCTTCGTCAGCCCATCCGGATCGTCCACCACGATCGAGCCGAAGCCGATGTACACTGGGGGCGGGCCAGCCGCCAGGAATGCCTGCAGTTCCGGGTCGGGGACGTAATTTGACTCTAGATCGAGGAAGTAGAACCCGGAGACGGTAATTTCCGGGGCCCAGTCTGCCGGTTTGGGGGTTAAGGAGGGAGACCAGCAGTATGTAGCGGGAATCCGGAGACGAGTGAGCAAGCCGGGAGCGCCGAGCAAGGAGACGGGTTCGAGCTCGAGGACTTTGGTGCGGAAGCGGTTGATCACGTCGCCCAGGCCTTGCCAAGTGAGCATTTCGACTAGGGCATAGGAGACGTAGTTCGATGTGGCCGAGTCGGCGTTGGTTGAGGCAACGATGTCGGCTAGGGGGTGGGGGAAGGTCTTGGTTGGTGTCCAGGGCATGCTGAGATTTTGTTAGCAAAGGGTTGATAGTGTGCTCGGAGATGGGGGAGCGAGAGAGACGTACGTGAACATCATGTGCAGCGGAATCCCCAGCTTCTCCGCTATATGAATGTGCGCGAAGCTCGGCGGATTCGCAATAATGGCATCCGCAACAAACGGCCTCTTCCCCTCTGGAATTATTACCTTCCCATCTTCCCCCTTCTCCGGCGGCGGCCCCATCCCATCGCCCGCCTCGATACAACTTCTCCAACATCCCATCAAGATCTCCTCGATCTCCTTGCGTCTTCTCTTGATATCCCCACTCTTGATCGCCTCAAACCCCGGCACTAGCCCCGGATTCTTGACCATAAACGCCATCAACTGCGCCGGGTCCCCGCCGATGTTGAAAAACTCCAGTCCATTCTCCTCCACAAAGTCCTTAAACGTCGCGTGCGTCGCTAGTCGAACCCTGTGCCCATAGGTATCCCTTAACACCTGTCCCAGGGCTACAAAAGGCTGGACATCACCCCGGGAGCCGACGATTTGGATCACGACATTCAGGCGTGGTGGAGGGATCTGTCCGGGTTGACCGCCAAGGGAAGGGGGAATGTAGGGGGGAGGGAGGGGCTCTCCCGTTACTGGGGAAGAGGGATGCGGTTGGGTGATGCGGGCGTGGTGCTCGCGCTTGAAGGACGGGGCCAAGAGCTCAGTAAGACGTCGGTTCTTCTCGGAGATGTAGATGTTGACACGGCCGTTGTCTAGGGGAGTCAGTATCTTTTGTCAGGACGCTGTGAGAAGAGGGATAAGGGGGAATCACTGACTGTTGACCGAGGCATCAGCAGCGAAGCCAGACCGAGAGAACTGCAGCTGGTGATGGTGATCGCCGTACGGTGGCGGCGGCACATCAAGCTCGTCGGTCTCAAGCTCTTCGGCCACCATGGGGACCGCGTTGGTCTGCACAGGGAGAGAGTTTTCAGGCATGGCGATGACCGTCAGAGACTCTGACCTGTCCAGGGGTATCAAGCTCGAGCGGTCATGCAGTCATGAGTTTTTAGAACGAGATGGTGAGAGATGTGCCCACACTCAATTGCGACACTCAGAAAATTCAACGCAATGCAATGGCGTCGCACAACTCGGTGTTCCAGCATTCAAGACAGTCTGGCACCAATCAAATTTTGAAGGAAGAATTTGTGCCTGCTCACTGGCAGAGAGCCAGCGAATGGCCTAGAGCTGGTTGGCTGAGAGCTAGCAGCCTAGACACGGTCAAACAGGTCACTACTATATACGTACCTTGGTTTCGAACGAAATGTGAGATCTTGGCAATCCCATATATATTGTGTAAGAAGGATGTTAAAACACAAAGAGCTCAGGAGGACTTCGGGGAGCTCGGGGAAAGGGAGGGATCTTTTTGGGGGTTGGTCCCAATGGGATACTATCAGGGGCTCTTAAGGAGTACGATCTGTATAATCAGATCGGTAGTGCATAGTTCTCCGACTCCTTTTGAATAGGTAACTTTTGCGGCTTAGCACTGTCCGATACCAACCTGACGAGTATGGCTGAAACTCTCATATCAGGACAACACGATCATCTCACCATGCTTGAGGGTATAGAGGCAAACGCAACAAAGCGCCAGGAGCGTGGCGGTGTTGGTGCCCAAGACCCCAACCCCGTTTGGGCGCTGGAGGTCTCAGCCCCATAGCCCCGCAGCCCCGCACGTTGCAGCCTGGAACCTCTTTAGGCCCACTTACCTTGCATATGCAGATCTACTCTACATACGAGCTGACCTATGCATTTTGTGCGACTTTGAGTTCTATGTATACGCGTACCGCCATACGCGCGCATCAAAAGTGTTTGGTTTGTTGGTGCAAACCAGAGGCGGCTAACTGGAACAAAACGATTGCCTTGGATAAACGAATGATGACCTTGACTCAGTAGCATAAGCATCGAGCATTGAAGAAAAAAAAAATCACAATGGCAGTCAAAGGTAGGGAGGGCACAGTTCTTACAAAAGGAAGTGTGTGTGGTACCTGGTGCTTCAGGCTTGAGAAGAGGCAGCATGGTATCACAGCCACATAATTGACACCCACCAAAGTCTCCATCTCCAGTCATGCCAGCCCATTCACAGCAGTACTGTCCCCCAACCATGTCACTCAGGTGGTGACAGAAGGCTATCATTTTAAACCTCTGAACACTCATTTGTAACTATAAAGCTCGAGCTTGATCAGTTGCAAGTTGCCGAAACTGTTGGATTCCTTGGAACTTTTGAGCATTGATCACCCAGGCTGCACCAGAGTTCATAGCTCTTTACCCTGTTAAAGATAAGCTCAGTGACTAATGGTTCCCGACTTCAGACGACTACGTGTGTTGAGTTAAGAAGGTAGTGAACAACTGGACTCTTAGGGATGGGCCAGGAAGATGGTCTAGGTCCTCAGGAAACATGGGTAAGTGCGGCGTCAGTGAGTGCTGTAGGATGAGAAAAGCATCTGGTCTTCCATTATCAGACGTAAATCTTGAAAGCCTAGAAGTCAATTAAGTCCCAACCAGGTGCAGGATATCAGATTAAGACCCAAGATTACCTAGTGTTACGTACCTACCCAACGATCTTCCAACCACTCGTCCCAAAGCACCTGAAACTTACACCAACGACGCGTACCAGTCGCAGAAAGCTTGGATTCGGAATCTACACTCGATCAGCCGCATTGTTTCGGCGATCCTAAGTGCTATGCCATAAATGCCATGCTTGGCCATAAGAGTCAAATATCTAGACGAATTCCTTGTTTGCGGAACTAAGCCTATACTTCTGAAGTTATGTTCCATCAGTCAGTTCGAAAATGGAAAACAGGGCAACTAGTGTGCCTTCCTCGCATTGTCTCCGCAAAGATCCGTACTAATCTACGAACCAGGATTTCAAAAGCCGACACATCAGAAACAGGGAGTGACTGAGAGGACGTATGCCGTTGCTTAGATCAGTTGCATGTCCGGTCCCAGATCTCTCTGCTCCTCCATCCATGCACGCCTGCTGAATCCGACACTTTGATGATCTGCGTGCAGTCATCTTTAGCTCTTTAAGCATTTGACGTCTATCTGAAGCCACCGTCCGTCTGAGACCACAACAGAGGTCATCCCCAGCAGTTGCCATAGCGCTACCGTATTGGTGACCAGTCCGAGTCGACGGATGGGATGAGCATTCCCCATCATAGAGCATACATCAGTTTAGCGTTACCGTTACAGTAGAAGCAGCCTAAATAGTGTTTGTGGTGCATATAATGACGGCATAAATGATATAAAATTGGTTGCGGCCCATAGGCCGATCTGGCAGATTTCGAATGCAGCCAGTCTCAGCACGCTCTTATATACATGAAAACTCACTCCCGTTATGGTGCATTCAGGTGCATGCAGTGACGACATGAACAACCGGTTGTAGCCCCATAGGTTCATTGAGATGATCTCAAGTATAGCTAACCTCAGCCCGCTGGTAGCTAACTGAGAACGCATTCATGCGAGTCTGGCCGATAGCTCTGCATCGGTAATGCAAAGCCGCAAAGATCGACCTCTGGATCATGGTGTGCCTTAAGGTCGTCCCCGCTACCAAGAAGCAGCGCTGACCCAGTTCTTTTAGAGAGCTGAAGGGATCAGAAAGACGGCCTAACTGATCACTTGATGACTTACGCGACTTCGTTAACGATATGGAAAAGTATATGGGTCGCTTCAGTGCCTGAGCCCTTACGAAAGAGCACGTTTATTGATGAGAAGATTGGCCAGCTTCGCAAGAATATTGCTGACTTGAACGACACACTTACCACGCTCCTCCGGTCCATGGGCTTTATCAGCGGAGGGGCTGCCTTCGGTGCTGGTGCCGTCGTTCCATCTATCTGGTGCGTCCCTTCCTTGATGGGCTATACCGCCAGCGTCGGCCTGATAGCTGGCGCTGCTATTTCCGTGACTCTTTTTTCCCGGAGCCCTCGCCGTGGCCAACTTTGGCAGTGCAACTGGAGGTTGACTGCGTTTCATCCCCTCATCCTCCTCTCAATGTGTTCTCCGTTGGGGACTTAGTTATCTAGCCCGATGTGCAGTCCTTAAGGACTAAAGTAACTCCAAGAGCGACAAAATTAAGGAACTTGAGCAGGAAAAGGCTGCGATTCGGAAGTCGCGCGAAGAGCTCATAAGCCTCGAAAACAGGCTCAAAAACGATGCCAGCTCTGTTATCCACCTAATACCAAGCTTTTGGAACCTCTGCCAAATCGATGCAATAGTCATTAAGGAGTACCTTGAGCCGGACATGAGGACATCAAACTCCCTACGTATCTGGCCCCGAGGGGCGGCCAAGGCAGACAGTGCCTGCAAGCAACGCTTTCTTGACAATCCCATCCACTTCCCAACTTACTAGAGCGATTGCTGACGGGACTCTTCCAGATTTTGTGGTCAACAAATAATTGACCAAGTTTGTCTTGGTTTGGCTGATCACCGCCAGCCTGTTCTCACTTTTCAGTAGGGCAGCATCTTGTATATGCTACGGCTCGTCGTTCTTCCTGGTCTTTGTTCCTAGCCTAGATAGGTCGCGAGTTCAATGCCCAACGCACTGCTCAAATGCCTAATTACCTAGTTCCTGTTTGGTCGATCACTGCATTGGCTATAAGCCTGGTGGCTCTGACTTCGTAGCTCTCTTGTCGACAAAAACAGTGGCTTCCAGACAGTTCCCTTTATCTGTCTTGCCAGCCAACTACGACTGCGAATGTCGGCTTTATCCTCCTGAGAGTCGAAAACTGTTTGAGCCGGAAACCCGAGGCTCTGGCATCCAGAACTGTCACCCCAGCCACGGAACCCTAATAATACAGTACTAGGACATCATCGACAGCTCTCTCACCGCCCTCACCGCAATCACTGCTGCGCAGCTTCCTTCTTCGACGGTGGTGCCGGCCCCCCTGTCGTCGGAAAGCCCATAAAAATCTTGAAATAATCCTGACCAGAGTCAGCGTGAGACCTCTCAAAACCACCCAGGAAGGCACTCACATAAATCATCCACTGCAGCCCCGTCAACGTCCCAATCATGACAATCCTCACCCCCAGCCCATTCCACAACCCCAGAAACCCGATATCCTTATAGATCCTTCTCACCACCTCGCCAAATCCCTCCTCCGGCTTGCGATACGCATTCAATTTACTCACCATCACATCCGCCGGATGCGACACCAGAGCACACAATATCCCCGCCAGATACCCCGCAGTGAACGACACCCCCGTCTGCGCCGCCTTGCCATAATCGCTCTTCTTCCCAGGTAATCCCTTCTCATAAATCAACTCAACAATCGTCTCAAACGAAGCGAACTTCATCATCGTATACGGAATCTGCCTGCCCCATAAAGGGTACAATCCCTTGTACAGCCCGCCCACCACCCCCTCTGCGGCGGTGATCGTCTGCAACCCGTCCGTCATGCCCTTATAAGGGCTCGGAATCCCCGCCTGCATCCTCACTTTTACGGCCTCGAACGGACATAGCGCGATATCCGCCAAAAACTCTGCTGATGCCGATGCCGCAAGGTATATACCCGTCTTGTACCGATACGCGTTTTCCGGGCCGGCCAGGTCGGAGTACGTCTTTTTGAAGACCTCGTACCACCCGTACTTGAAGGAGCCCTGCGCCGAATAGCCGAAGAAAGTGGGCACCCATCCAGTAAAGATACCGCGGAGGCCGAGTTCGTGGCGGTAGATGTGCCGTAGACCGCGAATGTTGGAGGGGTAGAGGGATGAGTCGACCTGGCGGCGGACTTTGACTAGGTCGAGGGGCGTTACTAGGGTGTGGGTTAAGCCCTGGGACACAGAGGTGAGCTTTGGTTGTCTCTTTTTTTTTTTCTTTTCGAGAGGGAAGTGGGATGTGAAAGGGCTTACGCAGGCAAGAAGACCGCCGAGTGTGCAGGCCGCATAGTATTGCCCCGAGTAGAGCTTGATGTGACTGGGCGAGGGCTTGACGATCGTAGTCGTATTAGAGATAGAACATGCTGGATAGAGGTTTAGACGGGCTTCGTTTGGTGTGCGTCCGTGTTCAATCGGCCTTGTTGGCAGCGAAGTATTTGAAGATGATCTCCCCGATCTCTCCTTCATAGCTCTGATGCTTGGGAAGAGAGGCATGATGAACTATGTCAACGCAAACGCACTGGTTAAGGTGAGTAATGGACACTGGAAGAGAGAGAATGGCTATATGCAATGTAGAGAAAAGTAATGTTCCCCCATTAGAGACGGCAAGTAAGCTTCAGGAAACCATGCATTGAGCAGTCATCCAGCAGAAGATGACGACAGGAGTTGGACTAGCACCAACGCCATTCTGGTTAGGTTCCATGCGTACTTGGATTCCCAGGTATGGGTTTAATACCAGTCATTCACAGATTGCATGACCTCATCCTGTGTCTGATATGGGAGCGCAATTCTTCACTTTTTTTTTTCCAGGCTCAAAGGCCCTACTTTTGAGCAAACCAGTGTCAATGACTCGGTGCATGCAATATCTGGGAAGGGCTAAAACAGCATTCGCTCTGACTCGTAGCATTATATTATCTTTCTATTACATCATTTCTCAAGTCTAGACCTGAACAGTAAAGAATTACTGATTGACCTAACTTTGTTCCTCAGGAAGATGGGAACGGGGTGAAGCCGTACGGTGACGTCGTTGGCTTACTGTTGGGCGATCGGAAACAACCGAAGCCAAGTGGGGCACGATTTGGGTACAGTGCCCAAGACTGTTCGAATTATCTACATCTTGCGAAAATTAAATGCAATATCCCCTCATACAGAGACTAGATATTGACATTGTGAATCTAATTGACTATCTTGCACGATCCTCGCCATGAAGCCCCTTTCATCCAATGCTCTCCCCCTCCTCTCCTGTACTCCTAACCCTAGGTTTCTTTTACATCAACGGCGCCCCACGTAAATTTTTTCTCTAATTGGTTGATTCATTCCCTTTTAGTGGGTCCCACACCACAGTTATTGATCAATCTATGCCGCTGATCACCGAACGGAACAAAGATAGCATGCTCTCTTCGCAACTCCAACGGCCCATCGCTCTCACCATCATCAGTCTCACGCTGCCGCCGACGACGACGACGCCACCACTAACGGTCCAACGAACTACCTAGCTACATCCAAAAAACAATTCACGAATCGCCTAGAAATAAGTTTACCTAGACCTTGGATCTGAAAACACGAAAACAAAATGACCGACGTCATCTCCCAACCCACCCAACCCTTCGTCTCCAAATGGGCCGACCGCTATCGCGGGGTACGCTCTCTGCCCTCCCCATCCTCCCCCCTTCCCAATCCTCGAAGCTAAACCATTCATCCCACAGGCAACAGTCGAAGACCTCGACCCCCCTGCGGCCCTCTCCCTGACCCCGTCGGACCCCATCTCCCTCGCTTTGCTCTCCGCCTTCGAACGCGACTACACCCACCTCACGGTCGTGGACTCCAAGACCCGCAGCCTGCTGGGCTACCTCTCAATACCTCACCTGCAGACCCTTCTCTCCTCTGGGCGCGTAAAACCCGAGGACGAGATTCGCACGGCGATGATCCGGTTCCGGCGGAAGGGACGCAAGTACAAGGTGATCACGATGCAGACACCCTTGGAGGAGCTCGAGGCGTTCTTTGAGGGGTACGAGACGGGCGGGCAGAAACAGGATTTTGCGGTAATTACGGACGAGGGGAGGAGGTTTGTACTCGGGGTGGCGACGCGGGAGGACCTGGAGGAGTTTGTTAAGCGGCGGCCAGCATAGGATGCTCATCAAGAAGAGGTTAAGGGTTGAGAAGTACGAGGGAGAAGTTCTGTCTGTCTTTGTGAAGTATTCTTAGAGGGTATATCACCTACCTAGGCTTTGGGCGGTTCTTGCGTCTGTTGGGTTGCTTTGGCTGGCCGGATTAAAGCACGACTGCAACTATCATTATCATACCAGGGCATTCAACATGGACGGGCTGGACTGCATGGAGGTAATACCTCAGACTGATGGAGGAGGGATTGGTGGGGGGTGGGGGAGGGGCTCGGATTCACCTCGGAGCTCGGGCTTGTCTTCTGCTGAGCAGCAAGACTGGAGCGTTCAATAATATCGTATTGCTCAAACTCTTTGAGAACTAAACACACAAACAAACGTATTGGGGACAAATGCCATCCAATAACCAAATAGCTCCTTCAGCTCTGGAGCTGATTCGTATTATCTATGCAAACCCTAAGCAAACAACCTCCCGCAAAAAAGGGGTATTCCTAATGCTATCCATCCCTCAACGAACTATCACCAATTCAGTCGCTCCCGAGGTAGTCATACACCAGCTGGATCTCAACCCTCTCAGCACCCTTCTTGACCACCACATTCCGGACATACTTCCTCTCGCCATTAATATTCTTGAACCCCCAAATCTGGGTCGCCGTCCACCCGTTGTCGTAGCTCTCAACGTGCGAGATGATGTGAGTCTCGCCATTCGGACCCTTGGCCTCTTCCTCGCCCTCCAGCCAGCCTTTCTTGAGGAACTCGTCGTCGATCTCCTCCGTCTTGATGAAGCGGCTCTGGCCCTTGACGTGGCCAAAGATCCAGTCGCTGTGATCGCGGAACGTGTAGTCCAGGCACCGCTTCTCTGTCGTGCCCTTCATGCCACCAGTACCAGTCTGCTCGATCTCGATGTGGGTGACGGGAGGATTGGCCGGGTCGGCGGGCGGAGAGGGCGGTGCAACAAATTGCTTCACGTGCAGCGTCAACGTGGCGAGGCCGATGATCTTGCGTGTCATCCAGCCGACGCTCTGGAGCTGAAGGGCCGGGTCGACGGAGTCGGATTGGGCCTTGTTCTGGGAGGTGTGAGCTTCGGGTCTGTAACGGGGGTTTTGGTATTGGAGAGGGGAGCATACCATAACCCACTTGCCATTGAGGTCACCAATGTGCTTATCCGCCGGGGCAGCCATGTTGGGCGATGTGTTCGTTTGCTTTTTGCTTTTGCTGAAGCTATTCCAAAAAGACTGGTTGGTGTGTAAGATCCCGTAGCGATAGACAGACTCGCAGACGGCGGGGGTAATGGATGGACGGCGCGGGGTTGTTCGCGACAATCAGGAGATGTGTAGCAGAGGAAGAAAAAACAGAAAGGCAGATACCAAGCGGGAACATGCTAGATCTTATAATCCCTTTTCCCCCCTCCCCTTCCCTGGGCTCAAAAGTTTCCTCTAACCTCTTAGGCCCCGTCGTTCCTGACACAAACCCCCGGGGTACCTGGTAGGTGGGCGCGTGGTCCCCCCTTCAGAGCGGGTCAGGGACAAAGCAGCAGTTGCAATTCGGTGGGGTTTCCGAACAAACGAACGAATGAATGACCATCCAGGCAGTCCGCGCACTCCCAACTTCTTCCTACCGCCCTAAAGAAAAGAGCCCGGCGATGATGCACCGCAGCACACAACTCGGTGTCATGCAGCCTTAACCTACCGCATCTAAACTCTGTTGGTGTGACAGACGGACCTAAACAATAAAGGGAAGTGTAGCCCGAGGCCCTGTTGTCTACACTACCCATAAAACCAACGACATCATCGGGCAAGGCCTGAAAACAGCCATCATCCTTCCCTCGCAGACAGCACGGCCACAGCTGGAGCTCCGGATGTTCATTCCCATCCAAGTAAGACCTCCACCGCATCTAAGTCTTGTTCCATGTCCCACAGTTTCTAGTTCTGGTGTGATTTGGTTTCTTCCCCATGGGCAGCCATCTGGGGGATGTAAGATGAACATGAGCCTCGTTCCCAATCATGCTAGACTTGGATTTATTCCACATCGCGCGGAGAGAGGTTGCATCCCGCCATTGATGTGCTCCGACTGCAGGCAAGTTTGTTGAGTGCAACCTCTCTCGGATGTAATCCGTAGCTGGAGCCTCAGATTCGGGGAAAAAACACAGCAAGAGGATATATGTGGTTCGAGCTTCAACTTTCGGTGTGCCCCCTCGTTTATCGTCCTGTCACGAATCATGATCTCTTACTTCTCCCGGCCTTGACTCCCCAAGACACAACTCAAATATCGATAAGCCAAGTCCTTTTCTCCGACACCTCAGTCCATCAGTTCATATATTGAAGGATATCCAGTTTCAGGTAGTACTCGCGAAGGGCGATGTAAGCATGGAACTCAGTTCTTGGATTGGTTTGTTGGGGCAGACCGGCAGACGATGCGGGGCAACCCATCTGTCCCGGGGTAAGATCACCGAGGTGGCATGTGAAAGCTGCCAGGGTTCCCGCCTGGGCTTACAACTGAACTTCAAACGTGTTAACTGTAGCAATACAGAGAGAAGTTCATGACATACTGTTGAGTTAGAAAGTTGGTGTTTAGAAATTGTTTGATTTGAGTCTTTACTGACCCAAAACCCGAAATCTGGAAATGCCAACTTCAATTCTCCAGTCTCGAAGGCTTTGTGCTCTCATCTATCTCACAGAACGTCATTTTAAACTACCGAGTCTGAATCACATGCAAACGCTCCTCCAACGTCCAGCAAACCCTGTCTCTCAGGATCAAACAACCCCCCCCCTTCCTTTAAGAGATCTGGTCTAAACGCCTAACTAACCCAAACCAGAGAAGCGCTGGAAACAAGGCCCGATGAGAACAATGAGGGATATTAGCTAGTTATAGTGTAGCTATTTCCAAGATTGGGATATCTCTGATGATGTTCGATGATAATGAGTAGGTATTATTACATCATTTCAAACCAAAACCCCGTCTCCTTTCTCTCTCTTTCCCCCTCTCTAGTGTCTTCCCTAACATAGCAGACAAAATCCCCGTTTCAGCAATGATAGTTTCTTCCCTTTCGACATTAGATGGTGTGTGTAGATTTCATATCCTTTCTGTTTGCTGTCCTTTCGTTCCTCAGTTGTTGGTTGGCTGGCCGGTTGGTCGAGTCGGTGGTTGGCTTGACTTATTTCAAGCCTGACTCGTTCATCTCAGCTCGTTTACCCACCCACCTTTGTTTCTCACTCGTTCATCTCTAAAAACCTTATCCAACCCCCTTTTCTGTGCCGTTCATGAAAGTAAAAAAAAAAAAAAAGGGCGAGGGGAAGGAAAAAAAGAGAGAAAATCGACAAAGGAAAATTGCCGCCCATGAGTCCAAAAAGCAACACACGCTCGTCCAATCATCCATGAAAAGGGGACCCAGCCCCGCCCGGGAATATCCTTTACCCTCCTCTTAGACTTCTCAAAAACTCAACGGCTTACGGCCACCAGTTCATCTTCTTATAGCTCTCAATCACCTCCTCGATCAGCTCCTTCGTCATCTGCGGCCTCTCATACTCAAAGCCCACCACCTGCTCGAGCCTTGACCCGTCCATACTCAGATCGGTGTCCTTCAACAACTCCTTCTCCATAAACGGCGTCAGCGGGCCCGGCTTCGTGATGCCCGCCTCCTCGAGCAGATCCGACCATGGGCCCAACAACTCATCATTGACATCATCCACGACACTGTCCAGGTTGAGCTTAGCAAACGTGCTGATCAACTGACCCTGAAACCCGGTCTCAATCCCGAAGATTTCGCCGATGATGTCGGCCAGGGTGCCCTGCGTCGTGCAGCCGTGGTCGACAACATTGAAGATGGGAATCTTGCCCATTGAAGACTCATCCCAGTTGGCCTTGCCCTTGGCGTCGTACCAGTCGGCCACGGCCCACAGCGCGCGCACCACGTCGTGGATGTGTGCGGTGTTGGTGCGCAAATCCTTGGTCCACAGCCACTTCATTTCGGATTCAAGGGCCTTGTAGACGCGGGCCATGCAGAGAGCGGTGGCAACCCATTGCGAGGCGTACGGCCCGTAGACGTGCGGGAGGCGGACGATGACGAGGTTGAGCCTGCAGAGGTAAGTATCTTCCTGCAAACGTCCGAGGAACGAGTTGGTTGTACGCACCCCTCGATCTTGCTCAGCTCCTCCTCGGCCTGCAGCTTGAACACGGCAATCTTGCTCCACGGCTTGAGTTTATCGCCCTCCTTGCTTGGCTGCGAGTCGGGCTTATACACCATGCCGGTGCTTAGCTCGACGAAACACTTGACGCCACGTTTAGCGGCCTCACGGCCAATGTTAAGAGACAGGCCCAACGACCGCAGCCGGTACACCTCATCTTCCTGCGAGTAACGCGTCTCGCCGCCGCAGTTGAACACGTAATCCCATGTCTTGCCGTCGGGCCGGTCGAATATCCGGGGGAGGGATTCTGCACGGCACGTTGTTAGCTTATTAAGAAGCTATAGCGTCATCCGATAAGTAAACATACGCTCCCGGCTGGCATCAGCCTGCACAAACTTGGAGCCAGAGCAGGCCTCCTCGAACTCAGGCGGCAGCCAGGCCAGCTGCGGCAGCACCTTGTCGACAATGCGCACCTCAGACGCAAGGTCGTTTTTGTGGATGTAGTAGGCCAGCCATCGGCCAATGTACCCGAGACCGCCGATGATCAACACCGACGGCTTCTCCGCCATTTTGGCCTTCTATGCTTTCTGATGTGTTTGGTTGTGTAAAAAAAATGTGTTGTGGGTAGATAAGTACGTTTGCGGTCTGCTTTACTGGCTGTGCGAGATCGGTGGTCGCGCGACAAAAAAGTGAGAGGGGCGGGGACGTGTGTGGTTGAAAAAAAGGAGAAGAGGAGGTGGTGGTGCTTGGTTGTTGGCGTAGGACCTCGAGCGGGTCGGGACTCAGCTCAGAAGAGAGGGGTTCGCGCGGGGTTGTTGCAAACTGCGGCTCGGCGATGGCGCTGGCGGCGACGTTTGCTCTGAGGGTAGATATCTGCGAGATTGGGGTCGGGCAGGTCGGGTTGAAAGGCGTCCGGTGAATCGGTCAGCGGTTTAATAGTCAGGAGAGCCTGGAGATAGACCCTTAAGGAGTTGTGAGGGTAGGTATATCTGGGGACACAGAGATAGAGATATGCGGGGGCGTGAGAGCGGTAATGAAATTGCCAGACCCTTTTATAAGAGGATATATTTTCCAGTGTCACCCGGGGGAGGAGTGGCAGGTAAATTATGAAAGGAGGGCTTCCCAGGAGGCGGCGGAACTTCGGTAGACTTCTCGAAGCTAGGTCGGCAGGGCACGAACAAATCCTGCGCTGCCGCCTGGCCTAGGACGGGGAGGGGTCCCTAGGAGGGCCAAACAGGAGACCAGGACTGAACACCTGTGTTGTGGGCACTCTCAGGTCTGCTGCGACTGGGTGATCAAAAGAGCCAGGGTCCATCCGAACTCCAGAGGACCAGAGGTCCATCCACTCCACAGCCGCGAAACCCGAGCACCTGGGCGAGCCATAGGCCGGCGAACCACGGATGGCAGGAGCAAAAATTCTCCAGGTCCATGGAGCGTCATGGGGCGTCATGGGCGCTCGCAGGTGCAGCCCAATTTCGCTGCTGCCGTGCTGGGCCCAAGTCGTGGCAAGGGTTCCTACCCGTCAACGGTTGCCGGGACATTTCCGGTCCAGTGCACTTCCTCCCCACATCGACCTCTCTGTTGCAGTGCCACCGTTCATCAGACATTGTAACAGGTAGTCCTGTCAAAGACAGGCTCGATTTGCAATCAACGCAGTCCCTCTGCTGATGTTGGGTTGCACACACCCATCCCAAGTGCACATCCGTTGTTCAGCAAAGCCTTATGACAGGGGCCAATATCGTCGGTCCCACCAACTCAGACACATTTAACAATTTCTGCAATTTACAATTGCTTTTACAGTCTCCATAAAAAAAACTTTTCTTTTGTTTTATCAGGCTTTGCCCAACGGCTGAGAGGGAGGTCAGCGGGGTTTGATGCCACATAGAATTGAAAAGGTGACGAGAGAGTGTGATGATGTTGGGAGCCTAACACATAGCATGCTGGCATTGCTTTTCTCTCAACTTTGCGGTTTCAGATGTCTGCGAACTCCAAACTTTCATCCCAACTCTAGGATCCTTTCTTGTTTTAAGGTTCGCGGTCCGTTTTGTCTCCTTTTGGCCGCACGGTCCATCCTGGTCCAGCGATCACGGCAGCACACTGGGATGCAGGCTGCTGTTGTGCAGTGGGGTCCCCTTGGTTTCTGTGCGTTAAGAAATTGCGGCGGCTCAGAGTAGACAGTTTCTCACTTGGGTCACCACTTCTATCTCTCATCTTTGACCACCAATACGACGACATGACTAGATTCCCTTGACCTTTTTACCACAGTATTCTGTCGTCTCGTGACCGCTAACACAGAAGCTGTACCAGTGTGGTGAGACACGGCAAATCATAGCCGCCCGAAACATTGGCGCCGTCTCACCCAGATAGGTGTCCATGGAGTTCCCCGCAGTCGCAAAAAGTCCGAAGTACCCTCGGCGCCGTCGGACTGTAGACAGCGTCTATGAAGCTATCCTGTCTAGGGATATCACGGAATATTTCCGGTCTACGAGCATGAAAGTCTCACGAAAGAAATCATCTCGTACTGCAGAAGTCTGCAGCTGTGAGCAGAGCAATCAACCGCCAACTGCATTCCAATGCCTCTTTTTCCTTGGGACCGGTCTGGTGTCGCCTGCGCGAGCGAGCACGAAAAAGGTGCGTGGTCAGCAGCCCCTGCGTCGCTGCAGAGGAAATACGTCACGCAGCTAGTGACTCGCTTTTCCGACGCTGAGTCTTCTAGCTACTCTCTCATCAACCGTTGATCATCATGATAGCCCTCAGAGCCAGTTGCTTGAGCCCAATATCTGGGTCTCATTTCCAAGTGATTCAGCCCCTCTTCCACGGAGTCCTGTAACAGCAACAAGCAACCATGCCAATCCGTTCGTTGGGGACGAAGGATCACAAGCCAGGCACAAGACACATCGTTGGGGTGGCACAGAACCCCAGCACGGACGGTGTGCCAAGACAAATAAAACCCTTGCTTCCCCGGCCAAGGCACCCAGAACGGCGAGACGGGCTGACGGGCCGAACTTCGATAGCTTCTAGAAGGCTTCCCAGCTCGGAACGATGTTTGGCGGCTGGCACCTCCCATTTTTTCTCGATCACGATGACGCGGTTCGGAAGATCTAGCAAGGGGGACTTTGGAGGGGACAAAGGTCCAAAATCGGATACGATAACCGAGGTGGGCCGTACTCTCGGGTCGCTGGTGTCATCAACCCAAAACGCCGCGAAAGATCAAGATCCAAAGTTTTGGTTTCTGTCAATATAGATCCCATGTCCAGCAACACCGTTGTCGAAACGAAAGCGCCGACGGCGTGCCGGCCCTTCGACCCATGTGATACGCTCCGGTGCCTGAACCCAATGGTGCTCTTCAAGCAAGCCACCAGAGCGAGTGTCTAAGCGCCGATTAAGACACAGCTGCAATTACAACAATTATCTTGTGAAGATTTTTCATTTCAAAATCCTGCTCATCTATTTGATCCTTTCCCCAGGATCCACGGTGGCAAAGGAAAATTGAGTTCGCGGCATGTCTCGGCTTGTAGCAGAAACTAATAGTCCTATGCAAGGTGAAGGCTTCTAGAAACTTGCTACGCAACTCCCCAAACTTTTTGGTCCGAGCTTCAAGGTAGCCCCCCCCTTTCACATGCAGATTGAGCCAGGGTCGCTGAAAGAAGAGTCCTGCAGGATTCTAGAAAGAACTGACCTGATGTGCAGGTTTGTACAAGCCCTGGCCGTTGCTAAGAATGGCGTTCAAGTAAATGCCCAAGCGGAAGATCTCGAGCTCGCCGCTGGCCACTGTTTGTAGATCCATGGCCCCAGTCTCAGGATGATGAACGGCGGATCCACCAATGCAAGACAAGAACGTTCATAATACGGGGACAGACGAATATAGAACACAAGAGAGAGCCTCGTCTCTCGATACAACCCTGTCATTAAGTGAAACAGAGCAACCGCGCGGTGCACCGAAACCACACATCATCAATATTACCCGATCCCTATGTAGCAGCGTAGTATCAGCAAATCCTAACACCCCTCTAACCACCCAATCTATCCATCTACCTCCTCATGCTCCCAATCAGCTCGCGCTGCGTCTCCCGGTCACGCAGCGTCTCACTCAGACTGCCAATGCTGCGCAGGTCACCGACCACATCCTTAGCCTTACCAAAGTACACCTCCTGCAGCAGGTTCCGCATCTTGAGCTCCATGTCCTCCACAAGCCGACCGATGTTGGCAATGTGGCTGTCGTCGTTGTCCACGGGCAGGTCCTGCTCCACTTGACGCGTCATGTTGCCGGACAGATCCAGCTCGCCTAGCGAGGAGCCTTTCGTGGCCAGGGACAGGATGACCGTCGAGGTCAGCCGGTAGTTGGATGTGCGGCCGCGCTCGGAGGCTTCAAACACGTGGATGGAGTCCCAGACTCCAGAGGAGGTGGCGTCGCCTGGGGTGGAGGCTAGGGATGTTAGTGAGAACTGCAGCAGCTGAATGAAGCGATGGAGAGAGGCAAGTGGGACAACATACTCTTCTTCAACAACACCACGCCCGCAAATCCGTCGTCCAAATTCCACAAATAAACCGACGACACGCCTCCCTCGTAATACAACTCCCGATACACATCAAATGCCTCATTCATCTTAATCTCCATCCTCCGAACCCTCTCTCCGGGAACAGCCCCTTCCCCAGCGCCCTCATTGGTACCCCCGGGGCCGACGCCCCCCACTGAGGGCGCGTCGTCCAGCGGCGGGTCGAACTGATTGCTCCACGGGGAGCGGTAGCTGTCACCATCACGGTTGTAGTCGCAGAGGAGGTAGTCACGGCCGGTTTGCTTGCAACGGCGGATGGTGAGGGGCTGGTCCACGGAGGATAGGAGGTCCTCAGCTAAGTCAGGGGCGAGGGCGATAATGTTGTTGAGGTGAGAAGTTGTGTGTTTGGGGTTGAGACGGCGGAGGAGGTCGCTGGTCGGGTTGATTAGCAGGATTGCTAAGTAGGTAGCTGAGATTGTGAGGTAGGAGAGAGTCGGCGTTGGGCTAAGGGGAAGATAGGATGGGGCTTACAGGGCCGAGTCGAAGGGGTCCACGGCCGCCATGTTTGCTGCTTTCTCAATGCTGCCGAAGTTGGTATTACTTGTGTCTCGTACTGTTTATTGTAACTCGTGGGTGCAGCTCGTCGTCGTCACTCGTCGGGCGCCGCAGCTGGTGTCGGGGGTTGTTGCAGGCACTCGCTGCCCTCCAGGAGGGCACTGGTGTCCGCCAATGCATGCCGCAGGATGAAGATGAGACGGGACTGTGGGGCAAAGCGGTGGGGCCCATCAGATATTGTGGGGTTATGGTCCGTGCGCGCCAGGGGAGGGTACGTACCACTGGACAAGGGTCAATGTGATTTTTGGGGCCGCATGAGACTTACGGCTTTCATCAACAACCTCATGATCTCATCACATAAGTAAGCAAGCTTCGTGTCAAGAGCCATTCGAAGTCATAGCCGGGATGGTATCACAGAGGAGCACCAAGCCTGGCATAAACAATAAAAATGAATCAGCCAAAAAACTCTCATCGTCAGAAAGCCAACTCACTCGCCTGCTAGGTGAGTCCTGCCTTCATCACCTCATTTCACGAAAATCACCACTGACATCTTATAGACAGCCTCCTAACCCTCTCCATTCCGGCTCTAGTTTTTATCCACCTTCTAGTAGCCCCTTATACCAAAGTAGAGGAGTCCTTCAACATCCAAGCCGCCCATGACCTCATCGTTTATGGCACACCGACCCGTGATGTCCACGCCCGGCTCTCATCCACCTACGACCACTTCACCTTTCCTGGGGCTGTACCACGCACCTTCGTGGGCGCTATCTTGCTGGCCGGGTTTGCTCAGCCTCTCCTAGGGATTGTCGGCTTCCAGCATACGCAGTTTGTGGTGAGGGCCCTGTTGGGGATGTTCAATGCTGCCGGGCTGCTGGGGTTTGCAAGAGGATTGAAAAGGGCGTATGGGGCCGGCGTCGCAAGATGGTATCTGCTTTTGCAAGCAAGCCAGTTTCATGTGATCTTCTATGCGTCCAGAACGCTGCCGAATATGTTTGCTTTTGGGCTGAGTATATCCCCCTTCGACTATCTCAATGAGCACAACACATGCTGACCTCCCTGCCAGCAACACTCGCTTTCACCTCCCTCCTACCAACCCCTGCCAATCCTAGGCTCAGTCTTCCCCGTCAACGGCGGGCAATTGTTCTCCTCGTCTTTGCGGCAGTTATTTTCCGTTCGGAAGTCGCCCTCCTGCTCATCACAACAGTCCTGCACCAGCTGATTCTCCCCACACTCTCCCTGGAGCGTGTTTTTTTCCCCTTCACTGTCGCCTTCATAATGTCCTTGGCCATCTCGATTCCCATCGATACTTACTTCTGGCAGCGGTTCCCATTCATCTGGCCCGAGCTGTCGGCCTTCATCTATAACGTCTTCCACGGTAACGCCTCCAACTGGGGCATTTCCCCCTGGCACTGGTATTTCACCTCTGCTCTCCCACGACTGCTGCTCAACCCCCTAAGCTACATGCTCTTGATCCCTTACGCAGCACGGCATCCAGCACTAAAGTCCGCCGCTCAGCACTTGATCATTCCCCCGCTCCTCTTCATAGCGATATATTCCCTCCAACCCCACAAGGAAACCCGCTTCATCTTTTACGCCGTCCCTCCTCTCACAGCAGCAGCTGCATTGGCAGCCAACCGACTCTGGATCAACCACTGCAAGTCCATCCCCTCCGCTATCCTGTCCATCGCCCTTCTCGCCTCAGTCGCGGCAACCTTCGTCGCCAGCACCGGCATGCTCGCTATCTCAGCACTGAACTACCCGGGCGGCGAGGCTATCAGCTACCTCCGCTCGGCTATCCTCCCCAACAGCAGCCACTCTACTGGGGGTTCAAAAGGGGTCGTGTCCATCCACGCCGACGTCCTAACGTGCATGACAGGCCTAACCCTCTTTACCTCGGCCACGGCGCACACTTTGTCTCAACACCGGCAGCACCTCTCCCTTTCTCACGAAAACCCTACCAGCAAAGTCAAGACCATCTCATCTACTCCCAACTCCAAGTCAGATTCGAACCTCCCCCGTTTGCTAGTCGACAAAACCGAGTCCGAGTCCGATTTATCCCGTCCCGAATTCTGGCGCCAATTCGACTACGTCCTAACCTCCACCCCCCAGCTCCTCCAACAACGCCTCTTCCTCCAACCTCCCGACCCCAGAAAAGGGGATACCACGCGCTGGGAGGCGGTTGCTGTTGTCAAGGGGTTTGCGGGAGTTGAGATTGTCAGGCCCGGACGGGGCGACCCCCTTCCTGATGAAAGGGAAGGTGTGAAGGTTGTTGGACGGGGTGCAATGGTAGAGGGATTGAAGAGGCAGGTGATGAAGATCACAGGGGGTTGGTGGGTTGGGCCGAGGATGAGGGAGAGGGTTTGGATTTTGAGGAGGGTTAGGGGGGGCTGGGAGGGAGAGAGGAGGGAGGCGAGGTTTGTTTGAGTGAAAAAGTGCAAGGAGTGCTTGTGTTAGCAAAAGGATGGTGTGCTTAATCGAGCAGGGTAGAGCACTGTCTGCTGGTTGGATGTGTGCCCTAACCCGGGAAGGTTGTGTTCAGATCGGTGTTGTAGTTCTCTTCACAGCCGACTATCTGGTTATATCTACTCGGATTCTGTTTCCTTGTAGAGTAAATCTTAATTCTGTGTTTCACATAGCTTCTCCCTAATACCACTACTATTCCCATCGGCATGTAAGGCTGAGGCCCCAAGTCTATACTCCGTTAACGTGACCGATCCACAGATAGTTGTAGTTTCGCCTATGATGCCGTCAACGGGTGTCAAAGACCATCATCCATTCAACAAACGCATTGAGACAATACAATGTCAAACCATCACATTTAAGCTTGTAGATGGATCGTGTCTGATCTAGCAAAATCAGCGTGTGTTAAAATTTAGATGCTAACAAAAATCAAAAACGTACAGCACCCGGGATTCGCTGGTCGTCACCGACCCAACTACTAACCGGGCCCTCAGTGGCTTAACTAGGGCAGAGCGGACGGGATGCCGTGCTTTCCACTGGGTATGG
>Ga0065720_1001734_pt1 | contig 28700 bp, 28 predicted proteins | sample Thericmetagenome_FD_59107 | JGI IMG/M metagenome (GOLD analysis project Ga0065720, IMG submission 59107) | Thermophilic microbial communities from the Joint Bioenergy Institute, California, USA of rice/straw/compost enrichment - eDNA_2 v2... | ecosystem: Engineered > Solid waste > Grass >... | reverse complement strand
CTGGGTCTCGGTGAAACGGGACTTCTTCATGGAACCTCCTGGCTGGGGAAAACATGCCAGAAAGTTCTACTTATGGGGTGTCTGCGGATCGGGGAAGCTTACGCTTGTGCGGGCTGTCGCGAATTTCGGTACTTCCAAAGTTGGTCGTAGCGCGGCTGTCGCTTTTTTCTGACTTAGCGGTCGCGTTTGTCGCGTTTTTCTGGCTAAGACGAGGTCGCGAGCGCACGGTCATGGGACGGACCATTGCAAGGCAGCCCTCCGTTCATAGTTGCTCGCCCGCTGATGTCCAGCAAACTAGGAGATTCGCAAAAAATCCTAGTTCTCTAGACAGGTAATGCACCGGTCTCTTCAGTCTCTCCAAACGGTTAGCTCATTACTTCTTGCAAGCTCCGGGCACTGCTAAGCTAATGCGGCTACGGCACCGGGAGACGGTAAAGGCACGCACGCGTTCGCACGCCTGAGGCGGAGTCGACTAGGGCGGTCGGGCTACGCGAGCGCAGCCCGTCCCGAAGTCCAGGAGCCCCGCGCGAGGTATCGCGTCACGCAGGGAACGCCCTTGCTGAACTCGTCGCAAACGCCCCTGTGGGTAGCTACGACGTCGGTAGTCCGTTTGCAGTTCAGGAGGGCCAGCGTATCGCTGGTTGTCCACCTCAGGGCAACCGGTTCCTGCCGCGGCTTGGAAGATGTGCCCGACCGACGAATCGCCACGGAGCGGCCAACAGAGTGAGCTTCCCCGACCACCGGCCTGCGGAGACTATTGAAGATGAGAACCCTCTCCGACATTGCCTCGCGACTGCGGCAGCAAGCCAAGCAGATGAAGGTCACCCAGGAGGAGCTGAGGCGACGTTCTGGCATTTCCAGGCAGACCCTGACCAACATGCTGAACGGCCACACCGACTACCGGGTTAACACGCTGCTTGCAGTGGCCGACCGCCTCGGACTCGAGCTCGTCTTGGTGCCGAAGGTATCAGCGCCAGCCCTGGAGGCGGGGCCACCGCGTCCGTCGGTCGTCAAAACCCGTGTGCGGGCGGCACTAGAAGGTCAGCGCACCCTTCACGCCCCGCGGCCCAGGACCGTGACAGGTGCCCCGGGGCCGGAAGACGCCATGTCACCCAAGGCGCCCAAGAAGCGTTGAACTCTCCGGGCAGCACCCTGGTCTTGAACGCACAATCCTGCAAACCTGCCGGGGTCTCGCAGCGCTGAGTATTGCCGGGCATGACGTGTCTCCCTAGAGTGAGACGCACCATGGTCGAGCAAGTCCGTCATCCCTGCACCATCGTTACTGTGCCGGTGTGCCCGCCGGTACAGATGCATGGTTGCACCCCGGGTCAAGCGGCTGCGAGCCCATGCGCACCCCTCAAGCAACCTCCTTCCCGGGTTGACTTCCGCTGGCTCGCAACTGCGGGGCCAGCAAGACAAGCAGCCAGGCAGATTCCTGAGCGTTGCACCTTCGCCGCGCCGCGCATTTCCGCTGAGTTCTTCTCCCGGTTCCTGTGTTTCGTGAACGACCTAAAACGCAACGCGCCTCGCGGCGCATCTGTTTTAGGTGTCACGTGCGTGCCTACACGTTGCACGTTCAAAGAACACAGAGGACATGGCTATGGCTTACGGCACCAGAGGCGGTCTGGCAACGCTCGACCGCGGTATCCGCAAGATTGCACGCACCTTTGGCAGGACCGCAACGCTTACGCATTCACCTCGGGTGCGTACCTCGTCAATTTGTTGCTCATGGCTCCATCCTCTCAAGGTTTGGAGCCTCCGGGAAAGGCGGGGCGATTCATTCTCTGCTTATGTGACTCGTTTCTCAAAGGATGCTCACCAGCAGCGTCGCAAGCTGTTGATTTACATAGACTCGAGTTCGCAGGTTATGGGGCTATCTACATCCGGCCTGCCCCGCCCAGGGGCGTGGCCCTCGACACGCCATGGAAGGCCCGATCGCGTCGGGCCTTCCTTCGTTCGTGGGAGGATTCGGGTCCGCCACCAGACGGCATTCATGGAACCCATGCACCAGATCCGCATCGCGACGGCCTGCTTCGTCAACGACCGCAACGAGCTGCTCGTCGTGCGCAAGAGGAACACCACCCGCTGGATGCTCCCCGGCGGCAAGCTCGACGGGGACGAGTCGGCGGTCGAGGCGGTGCGGCGGGAGCTGAAGGAGGAACTGCAGCTCGACGTGCCGGCGGCTGCCCTGACGCCCTTGGGCCGCTTCGAGGAGATGGCGGCGAACGAGCCGGACACCCGCGTGCGGGCCGAGGTGTTCGTCGCGCAGGTGCCCGAGGGCCAGGTGCCGCGGCCGGCGGCGGAGATCGCCGAGATGCAGTGGCTGCCGATGCAGCCGCCGGCACCGCCCGGGGTGGCGCCGCTGCTGGCAGGGCACATCCTGCCGGCCTTGCGGCGGCGCCATGGCGAGGCAGGCTGACCGGGTCACGGGGATCGGGAACGCGCCTGAAGCGCCTGTGCCCGTCCCAGCCACAGCCCCAGCAGCGCCCACACCAGCGCCAGCGGCACGACCACGCCGACCAGCCCGCCCAGCGCCAGGCCCAGCCGCCCCAGTATCCCCTCGGTCTGCGCGCCGACCACGTCGCCGGCGCGGTAGACGAAGGTGTCGATGAAGGCCTTGGCCTTGTACTTGTCCTCGCGGCTGACGACGGGAAACAGCGTCTCGCGCGCGGGCCGCGTGATGCCGCGCTGCACCGCGCGGTTGGCCGCTTCCAGCAGCACCAGCACGGTAAACGAGCCGTAGAGCGCCAGGCCGACGAAGCCGAGCGCGGTGACCGCCGGCAGCAGGGCGAGCGCCACGCCCAGCCCGAAGCGCTGGATGATGCGGCCGGTCAGGGCCAGCTGCAGCGCCAGCACCGCGATCTGCGTCCACATGTCGATCTGGGCCAGCGTCGCGGTGCGCACGTCGGTGTGTTCGGAGGTGGCGGCCACCATCTGCAGGCGCGTGAAGTAGATGAAGGTGGCGACCACCGTCATCAGCAGCACGTAGGCGGCAATGCCGGCCAGGTAATGCGAGCGGCACACGGCCCACAGCCCGGCCCAGGCGCTGCCGCCGATGCGTTCGGGCCCGGTGGCCCTGCCCGGCGTGGACGGTGCATCGGCCGGCGGCCCGGCCCGGTCCGGGGCCAGGCGCACCAGCCACCAGGCACACGACAGGGCGAGCAGCAGGAAGCCGCCTGCGACCAGCAGCAGGTTCGGCGTGCCCAGCGGCCGGGCCAGCTGCGACGCCAGCCACGGCCCGAAGATCGCGCCCAGCGTGCCGCCGACCGAGACCGGGGCGAAGCAGCGCCGGGCCTGCTCGCTGGTGAAGCGGTCGGCCATCAGCGCCCAGAACACCATGGTCGCGAACAGGTTGAACACGCTGAACCAGACGTAGAACACCTGCCCGCTGGTCTGGCCGACCGCCTCGGGCGTGAACCGCAGCAAGGCCCAGAAGCCCGCCAGGCACAGCACGAAGAAGCCGTAGGTGGCGCCGATGAACTGCAGGCGCTTGAAGCGCGCCACCAGCCAGCCGAACAGCGGGTTGACGGCCAAGGTCACCACCGCGGTGCCGATGAACAGCCAGCGGATGCCCTCGATGCCGCGCTGCATGCCGAGCGCGTCCCGTGCCGGCCGCAGCAGCATCAGCGCGGTAAGCACGCAGAAGAAGAACAGCGCGGCGACCAAGACCGGCCCCAGCTCCTCGCGGCGCACGCCGGACAGGGCGATCCGCGCGCGGCCCATCGCGTCACGCGAGCGGGGTGCCGGTCGCGCGCTCGAGCGCGGCGAGCAGCTGGTCCTGGAAGCGCACGTCGTGGACGGCGGGGTGCGGTTCCTCGCGCTGCAGGTGGTACCAGTAGCCGCCGCTGGTCAGCGCCTCGGGATCGTCGCTGACGGCAAGCCACTCCTGCGTCGCATGGCCCTGGCGCAGGTCGTCCGGCGCGGCGGGGCCGCCCATGCGGGTGGGCACCCAGCCCGGGTTCACGGCGTTGCTGCAGACGTCCGGCCACCGGCGCGCGACCGCCGCGGCCAGGGTGGTGACGTAGAGCTTGCTGTCGGCATAGCTGCCGGTGGCGCGCCGGCCGGTCCAGTCCATGCCGGCAAGGTCGGTGCTGCCGCTGCGGTGCAGGGCGCTGCTCAGGTAGATCAGCCGCTGCGGGCGCCGGACCAGCGCGGTCAGCAGGTACGGCGCGACGGTGTTGACCACCAGCACCTGCGGCCCGGACAGCACGCCGGCGTTGTGGATCACGGCATCCATGCGACCGAGCTCGTTGACCTGCCGGGCCAGGTCGCGCACCTGCCGCAGGTCGGACAGGTCGCCGACGGTGACGGCCGCGCCGCGCTCCAGCAGCGGCTGCACCGCCGACATCCGTTCCCGGGAGCGCACGTGCACGACGACCTCGTGTCCCTGGGACAACAGCGTCTCGGCGGCGAGGTATCCCAGCCCGGTCGACGAGCCGGTGATGAACACCCGCTTGCGGGCCGGGCGTTCCGGGCGTGGATTGGTGGCTCCCATCGGCGTGCTCCGGGAAGCGGGCGACTGCGCGCGGGCGGCGCCGGCCGGCCACAGCGATCCGGCGCCCAGCGTCGCGCTCACGAAAAGGAAGCTCCGGCGGTCCATGCGCATGACCTCCTCTCGCATGTTCGCCGCCGGCCCGGGGGCGGGCCGTTGCGGTCCTGGTCAGAGCCTGCCGGTGCCGGGCAAGTTCCGGCGCGAGCCCGGGCGGGCCATGGCCGCAGGCCGAAGGCGGGCCTGCGAAGGATATACAGAGGCCGGGATCCTGTATGCATCATTTTGGAAGTCGGCCGCCCCTGGCCGCACCAAAGGTATGCGCGCATGACCCAACGCTGAGCGCCAGGCGGCCCGGATGTATGGCACACATCCTGCGTGGATGGGCCGGCAACCCGACCCACCACCATGCGCCCCTTCGAACAACGTAACCGGTACTTCGACCAGCTCTGCAACACGCCCGGCCTGATGTGGCTGGGGCAGAACACCAACCACTTCGATCCGCACCCGAGCGTGATCCAGGCGGTGCAGGACGCGCTCGCCGACGGCAGCTACCACGCCTACGCGCCGCCGTGCGGCTTCGAGGAACTGCGCGAGCTGGTCCTGCAGGACGTCGGGTTGCCCGATGCCTGCTGCTTCGTCACCGACGGCGGCGTGGAAGGCCTCTACAACGTCTGCAGCAACCTCTGCCGGCCGGGCCAGGACTTCGTGACCACCGACCCGAGCTGGGCCTGGCCGATCCACTTCGCGCGCAAGGCGGGGGCCCGCATCGTCGAGCTGCCGATCTTCGACGAGAGGCAGGGCTACAAGCTCACCGCCGAGCAGCTGCGCGCGGCCGTGGGCCCGGACACCGGCGTGATCTACCTGGTGGACCCGAACAACCCGCTGGGCACCTGCCACACGGCCGAGGAGATCCAGGCGTTCACCGACATCGCGCGTTCGGTCGGCGCCTACTTCATCCACGATGCGACCTACTCGCAGTTCGCCGACGGCTTCACGCCCGCCTACCGCTACTACCCCGAGAAGAGCATCGTGATGTACAGCTTCTCGAAGTGGGCCGGGCTCGCCGGCCTGCGCCTGGGCGCGGCGATCGCCTGCACCGACATCATCGAGAGGCTGGCCACCGCGCCGCCCAACAACCTGGGCTGCAACGTGCTGTCGCAGCGCGCGGCGATCGCGGCCCTGAAGAGCAAGGCCGAGTGGTTCCCGCAGGTCAAGGCGCGCCTGCGCCGCAACCAGGCGGCCGTGCACGAGGCGGTGCAGCAGGTGCCGGGCCTGCGCGTGCTGGTCTATCCCTCGCATGCCAACCTGCTGGTGATCGACACCTCCGAAGCGGGCGTGACGCCCGAGGCGCTGGTGGCGGCCTACGGCGAGGCCGGGATCATGATCCGCCAGGGCACCTACCACACGAAGCGTTTCGGCGACCGCTTCATCAAGGTCAGCCTGTCGGTGCCCGAGGCATGGGCCGACCGCTTCTGCGCGCTGCTGCCCGAGATGGTCGAGCAAGCCCGCCACACCACCGCCCCCGCCCTGTTCTGAAGGAGAGCCTGCGATGCCTTACATCACCGCGCGCGACGGCGTGCGCCTGTACTACGAAGAGGCAGGCAGCGGCACGCCGATCGTCTTCGTGCACGAGTTCGGTGGCGACAGCCGCAGCTGGGAACCGCAGATGCGTTACTTCACGCGGCGCTACCGCTGCATCACCTATGCGGCACGCGGCTACCTGCCCTCGGACGTGCCGGAGGACGTGGAGCGCTACTCGCAGCAGATCGCGGTCGACGACATCGCCGACGTGATGGATGGCCTGGGCATCGACTCGGCCCACGTCGTCGGCCTGTCGATGGGCGGCTTCGCGACGCTGCACTTCGGCCTGCGCTACGCGGCGCGGGCGCGCTCGCTGGTGGTGGCCGGCGCGGGCTACGGTGCCGAGAAGCAGTACGAGGAGTACTTCCGCAACGTCTCGCTGGAAGTGGCGCGCAAGTTCGAGGAGCTGGGCGCGCCGGAATTTTCGAAGACCTACGCGCAGGCCGCCTCGCGCATCATCTTCCAGGTCAAGGACCCGCGCGGCTGGCAGGAGTTTGCCGACATGCTGGCCGAACATTCCTCGATCGGCTCGGCGCGCACGATGCAGGGCGTGCAGGCACGCCGCCCGTCGATCTACGACCTCGANGCCGAGCTGCGCCGGATGCAGGTGCCCACGTTGGTGATCNTCGGNGACGAGGACGACCACTGCCTGCAGCCNGGCATCTTCCTGAAGAAGACCGTGCCTGCCAGCGGCCTGCTGGTGCTGCCCAAGGCCGGGCACACGATCAACCTCGAGGAGCCGGCGCTGTTCAACCAGTTCGTCGGGGACTTCCTCGCCACCGTCGAGCAGGGCAAGTGGCTGCCGCGCGACCCGCGCAGCCAGCCGGCCGAGATCATGAAGACCTCATGAGGGCCGCCGACAACGTCAGCGAGCAGCGCCTGAACCAGCGCCTGGCCGCGCTGGCCCGCCTGGGGGCCACGCCCGCCGGCGGGGTGAACCGCCCGGCGCTGTCGCTGGCCGATGCGCAGGCCCAGGAGCTGATGGCGCGCTGGGGCCAGGACATCGGCCTCGAGCCGAGCCGGGATGCGGCGGGCAACTTCTTCCTGCGCCTGCCGGGCGGCCCCGAGGGCGCCGCGCCGGTGCTGAGCGGCTCGCACCTGGACAGCCAGCCCACCGGCGGGCGCTACGACGGCGTCTATGGCGTGGTGGCCGCGCTGGAGGCTGCGCAGGCGCTGCTGGAGGCCGGCGTGCCGCGCCGGCGGCCGCTGGACGTGGTGGCGTGGATGAACGAGGAAGGCTCGCGCTTTGCGCCCGGCATGATGGGCTCGTCGGTGTTCGCCGGCGCGCGCACGCTGGACGAGATCGGCGCGGTGTGCGACAGCCAGGGCCTCAGCGTGGCCGAGGCGCTGCGTGCCACCGCGCTGCGCCTGGCCCACATCCCCGGGCGTCCGCTGGGCGGCGCGGTGCATGCCTACGTGGAGGCCCACATCGAGCAAGGCCCGGTGCTGGACCGCGCGGGCGTTCCCGTCGGCATCGTGACCGGGATCCAGGGCAAGCACACCTTCCGCATCGAGGTCGACGGCGAGGCGGCCCACGCCGGCACCTCCTGCCGCGCCGAGCGCCGCGACGCGCTGCTCGCGGCGCTGGCGATGGTGCGTGCGCTGACCGAGGTGATGCACGACGCCGAGGACCATCGTGAAGTTCACCGTGGGCCGCTTCGAGGTGATGCCCAATGCGCCTTCGGTGGTGCCGGCGCGGGTGGTGTTCTCGATCGACCTGCGCCACCCGGACACCGGGACGCTGCGGCGCCTGAGTGCCCAGGTCCAGCCGCTGTGCGAGGCCCATGCGGGGCCGTGCACGGTGCAGGTCACGCGCCTGTCGGCGGCGGACTCGCTGGTGTTCCCGCCCGAGATGCAGCAGCGCGTGAAGCAGGCCGCCGAGGCGCTGGGCATCCCGGCCATCGCGCTGCCTTCGGCCGCCGGGCACGATGCGCGCTACCTGCACGGGATCGCGCCCTCGGCGATGGTGTTCGTGCCCAGCCGCGACGGCATCACGCACAACGAGGCGGAGTACACCGACTCCGCCGACCTGGCCGCGGGTGCCCGCGTGCTGACCGAGGTGCTGCAGGGGCTGCTGGCCTGAGCGCGGGCCGCGCCCGCCGCCCCCCGGCCTTTCCGGTTGACTCTCCGTCCCCGACACCCCGGTGTCGGTTCCCCGGCCCATGGCGCTGTGCGCGTCGTGGGCCGTCTTTTTGCCGCTCAGCCCGGCAGCTGGCTGGAGACCGCCGAGATCAGGTCGACCATGTCGTCCTGCAGCAGCGTGACGTGGTTGGCCGCGGCGGAGAACGCGGCTTCCGGGTCGTGCCGCTCGATGGCGTCGAGGATGGCCTGATGCTCGCCGATGGTCGAACGCATGCGGCCCGGGTGGTAGGTGACGTGGCGGCGGTAGAAGGCCACGCGCTTGCGCAGCAGCCGCGTCTGTGCGGCGAGGTAGTGGGTGTTGGACGCGTCGTACAGCGCGTCGTGGAAGTGCTGGTTGACCTCGTAGAACAGGTCGCGGTTGTCGCTGTCGACCAGCCCCCTGAGCTGTTCCTGCAGCTCCTGCAGGCGACGGCGCTGCGCGGGCGTGGCGCGCCGTGCGGCATAGCGTGCGCACAGGCCTTCGAGCACCGACATCATCTGGAACATCTCCAGGATCACGGGCATCGACAGGCTGGTGACGTACACGCCGTTGGTGCCCTTCATCTCGACCAGGCCGGTGCCGGCCAGCGCGCGCAGCGCCTCGCGCACCGGCGTGCGCGAAACCTTGTAGCGCTCGACCAGCTCGGCCTTGTCCAGCCGCGTGCCCGGGCGCAGCGTGCCGTTGAGGATCTGTTCTTCGAGGTTCTCGCGCAGCTCCTCGCTCAGCGTGGGGGCGCGCTCGCGCGTGCGCTCCCGGCCGGGCGGGACGTCGCGGGTGGCAAGGGTCTGCTCCATGCAGTCTCCGATGGGTCTTGGGTTCCGTGAGGAAGGCGGTGGCCTCGCGCGGCCGCCGTGGTGGAGCCGTCCTCAGCAGTATTCGCGCCACCTTGCAGGCAGGCCTGCACGGGCCGCGGCGAGCCATCTCGGTGCGGGTGCACCTGCACCGTGAATCCAGAACGGGCATTTCCGTATGCACGTGCATCGATATGAGGCGCGTTGCACGGGGACTCGCGCATCCGCAAGCAGCGAAGGCTGTGTTCCGGCTGGCACGGTTAGTGCGTAAGGGAAGCCCATCGCGAGGGCCGCCCGAGGGCGCCCCGCCTTCCCTGAACCCCAGACCACGCACCGACATGACCTCTCTGACGCTGACCGGCAAGACCGCTCTCATCACTGGCGCCTCCAAGGGCATCGGACTGGCGACCGCCTGGACCTTTGCCGAAGCCGGGGCCCGGCACCTGCACCTGGCCGCGCGCGACGGCGCCGCGCTGGAGGCCGCAAAGCGGGAAATCGAGGCCCGGCACCCGGGCACGCAGGTCAGCACGCACGCGCTGGACCTGTCGGCGCCCGGCGCGATGAAGGCGCTGGCCGACGCGGCCGGCGACGTGGACATCCTGATCAACAACGCGGGCGACATGCCCTCCGGCCCGCTGGAATCGCTCGACTGGGACCTGCTGCGCCGCGCGCTGTCGCTGAAGCTGGTCGGCTACATGGAGCTCAGCTGCTACGTCTACGAAGGCATGAAGCGCCGCGGCAGCGGCGTGATCATCAACGACATCGGCAACTCCGGCGAGAACTACGACGCCAACTACATCGCGGGCTCGGCGTGCAACGCCGGCGTGATGGCCTTCACCCGCGCGCTGGGCGGCGTGAGCCTGGACCACGGCGTGCGCGTGGTCGGCGTGAACCCCGGCCCGGTCGCCACCGACCGCATGGTCAAGATCATGAGGCGCCGCGCGATCGACAACTTCGGCGACGAAAGCCGCTGGCAGGAACTGTTCGACGCCTACCCCGGCGGCCGTCCGGCCGAGGCGCGAGAGATCGCCGAGCTGATGCTGTTCCTCGCCTCCGACCACGCGCAGTACATCACCGGCACGGTGGTGACGATCGACGGCGGCATCGCCGCGCGCGGCTCGGTCATCAAGACCAGCAACTACGCCGCCAACCGCGCGGCGCGCCTGGCTGCCCAGGCCTCCGCCCAGGCGGCCTGAGTCCGACGCAGCAGGACTTCGCCATGGCCACGCCCCTTCCATTGCCTGCCACGCCCGCCGCCCGGCCCGCGGAGGGCGGGGCCTCCCGACCGCCGCGCCGGCGCCTGCCGCCCGAGGTGCTGATGAGCACGCTGTCGGTGCTGTCCATCGTCGCCCTGTGGTACCTCGCGACGCTCGCGCTGCCGCCCTCGGTGCTGCCGCCGCCGCACACGGTGGTGAAGTCGATGGCCGAGCTCGCCGGCACGGACGAGTTGTGGAGCGACATCCGCATCTCGCTGACGCGCATCGCGTTCGCCTTTGCGCTGGGCATGGGCATCTCGCTGCTGCTCGGCTTCGCGATGGCGACCTCCGAGCGCGCCGGCATGTTCTTCCGCGTCTGGGTGGTGTGCGGCATCACGGTGCCGGCCATCGTGACCATCCTGACGATCTACATGGTCATGGGCATGAACGACCGCGCCGCGGTCGTCGGCGCGGCGCTCGACCGTGGTCGCCCTTCCTCGCGATCAACATCCGCGAGGGCATCAAGAGCATCGACATGCGCCTGATCCACATGGGGCGCATCTTCCGCGCCAGCCGGCGCCAGCTGATCGGCTCGGTGATGCTGCCGCAGGTCGCGCCGATGCTGCTGGCCTCGGCCCGCTTCGGCCTGGGCCTGGTCTGGAAGATGGTGCTGTTCGTCGAGCTGCTGGGCCGCAGCGACGGCGTGGGCTACCGCATCGAGCACTACTTCCAGATGTTCGACATGACGCAGGTGCTGGCCTACGCGCTGAGCTTCCTGATCGTGATGATGTTCATCGAGGTGTTCGTCTTCGGGCTCATCGAGAAGCACATCTTCCGCTGGCGCCATGGCTGACGCGGCCGTGTCGACTTCCTCCCGCAACGCTTCCACAGGACGCCCCATGTCGCAGATCGCCCTCGTCAACGTCGGCAAGACCTACCGCGCGGCCCGTCGCGAGCCGCTGCACGTGCTGCGCGGCATCGACCTGTCCATCGAGGCCGGCGAGGTGGTCGGCCTGGTGGGCCCGTCGGGCTGCGGCAAGTCGACCATCCTGAACATCGTCGCCGGCCTGGATGCGGACTACACCGGCCGCGTGACGATCCAGGGCCGCCCGATGTCCCGAGCAGCTGGATGCGGGCTTCCGCGTCTCCTACGTGTTCCAGGAATCGCGCCTGCTGCCCTGGTACACGATCGCGCAGAACATCGAGTTCGCGCTGCGTGCGGCGAACTTCCCGCGCAGCGAGTGGAAGGAACGCACCCTCGCGGTGCTGGACCTGGTGGGCCTGTCCCGCTTCAAGGACTTCTACCCGGGACAGCTCTCGGGCGGCATGCAGCAGCGGGCCTCGATCGCGCGCGCCTTCTCGGTGGACCCGGACATCCTGCTGATGGACGAACCCTTCAGCGCGCTGGACGAGCTCACCGCGCGCAAGCTGCGCCAGAGCCTGCTCGACATCTGGGAGAAGTTCCGCTCGACCATCCTGTTCGTCAGCCACAACGCCTACGAGTCCACCTTCCTCGCGGACCGGATCATCGTGATGAGCAGCAACCCCGGCGGAAAGATCGCCGAGGAGATCGACCTTCGGGACGTGCCCCGTCCGCGCTCCTACGACGACCCGGCCCTGTTCGAGAAGAGCAAGGAGGTCATCCGCGTGCTCGACCGCCGCCCGGTCGAGGCCTGAACCCACGAGAGGCACGCACCGCCACCCCGCCCCACCGTTTCCTGACCGTCCCCGCCCCTGCACTGGAGCAACGCCCCATGAAGCCCACCACCAACCTCAAAGCCCTGCTCGGCGGCGTCGCTGCCGCGCTGACCCTGCACTTCGCACCCCTGGCCCAGGCCCAGACCGCCGCGCCCAAGGGCGACGGCGGCACCATCCGCATGCTGATCAACCCGGCGGGCACGATGTCGATCCCGCCGCTGGTGATCAAGCAGTACAACCTCGACAGGAAGTACAACATCAACGTCGAGACCGTCCCGTACAGCAACAACAACTCGGCTGCGGTCGCGCTGCAGAGCAAGAGCACCGACGTCGTGATCCTCGACTGGCTGGCCACCGCGCGCCTGAAGGCCGGCGGCATCAACGTGGTCGGCGTCGCGCCCTTCCTCACCTACGTCAACAGCATCATCGTGCCGGTCGACTCGCCGGCCAGGACGATCGCCGACCTGAAGGGCATGAAGGTCGGCGCGCACAACAAGACCGGCTTCGACTGGGTCATCACCGTGGCGGCCGCGAAGAAGAAGTACGGCATCGACCTGAACAAGCAGGTCCACGCTGCACGAAGGCGCGGTGCCGCTGTTGCGCGGCCTGATGGAACAGGGCGAGCTGCAGGCCACCGGCATGTGGAACTCGCTGGCGCCCGAGATGCTGGCCACCGGCAAGTTCCGCACGCTGGCCACCATCCGCGAGATCTCCGACAGCATGGGCCTGCCCACCGTGCCGTTCCTGTTCTTCGGCATGCGCGAGGAGTACGCCAAAGCCAACCCGGCCAACGTGCGCGCCTTCGTCGCCGCCTACCAGGACGCCGTCAGGATCATGAAGACCGACGACAAGCTGTGGGAGGACACCGGCAAGCGCATGAAGCTGTCGCCGCAGGCCACCGAGTTCTTCAAGCAGCAGGTGCGCAACGACCTGCTGACCGCCTTCACGCCCGAGATGGCCCAGGGCCTGTCCGACACGCTCGACGCGATGGTCGAGGTCGCCGGTCCCGAGGTCATCGGCATGAGCAAGCTGCCCGAAGGCCTGATCACCCTCGAATACCAGTAAGCCCTGACGGTCGATTCGTCACCGCGACGCCGCGCGGGTCCGCGCGGTGTCCCCCGTTCCCTGTGGAGATGCATCGTGAACAGCCCCTTTGAAGCCCGGACCATGTCGACCGCCAGCCTGCCGGTGATCGACATCAGCGGCCTGTCGTCGTCGAAGCACGAGGACCGCAAGGCGGTCGGCGCGCAGATCCGCGCCGCCTGCATCGAGTACGGCTTCTTCTACGTGTCCGGCCACGGCGTGCCGCAAGGCCTGATGGATGCGGCCCTGGAACAGACCCGCGCCTTCTTCGCGCAGCCCGACGAGCAAAAGGCCAAGGTGGCGCGCACCAAGTCGTTCTGCAACCGCGGCTGGGACCCGCTGAAGGCCGAGTCGCTGGGCCTGGACGTGCCGGACAACAAGGAAACCCTGTTCCTGGGCCTGGACCTGCCGCTGGACCACCCGGCGGTCGTCGCGCGCCGCTTCAACCACGGCCCGAACCAGTGGCCCGAGGGCCTGCCCGGCTTCAAGACCACGATGCGCGCCTACCACGCCGCCCTGCGCGACGTGAGCGAACGCATGATGGTCGGCCTCGCGCTGGCGCTGGACCTGCCCGAGGACTACTTCGAGGACTTCAACGACACCCCGCTGTCGACGATGCGCCTGCTGCACTACCCGCCGCAGCCGGTCAACGCCGGCAGGGAGCAGGTCGGCGCCGGCGCGCACACCGACTTCGGCGCGCTCACCTTCCTGCTGCAGGACGAGAACGGCGGCCTGCAGGTGCAGGGCCTGGACGGCGAGTGGATCAGCGCCCCGCCGATCCCCGGCACCTATGTCTTCAACATCGGCGACGCGATCGCGCGCTGGACCAACGACCTGTTCCGCTCGACGCTGCACCGCGTGATCAACGTCTCGGGCAAGGAGCGCTACTCGGTGCCGTTCTTCTACTCCGGCAACCCCGACCACGTGCTCGAGTGCCTGCCCGGCTGCCTGAAGGCCGGCGAGTCGCCCAGGTACCCGGCCGTGACCGTCGAGAAGCACATGCAGGAGTGCTACCGCCGCGCCCGCGAGGCCGCCTCCAGCTACGTCGGTTGAGGACGCGCGAGATGCCGACGCTGCTCAAGCGCTTCGACTTCCTGGCCGCGCTGGCCGGTGTGGCGCGCGACGACCTGGTCGTCACCAACCTGGCCAACACCGCCACCGAGTGGCATGCGGCCCGGCCCTCGCACGCCAACCTGTATGCGGTGGGCATGGGCCTGGTCACGTCCTATGCGCTGGGCGTGGCGCTGGCGCGGCCCGAGCAGTCGGTCATCGCGCTCGACGGCGACGGCGGCATCTTCTTCGACACCTCCATCCTGGGCACGATCGCCGCCGCGGGCGCGGCCAACCTCACGGTGGTGGTGTTCGACAACGGCGGCTACGTCTCCACCGGCCGGCTGCCCGACGTGGCCTCGCTGGCCGCGCGCGTGGACATCGCGACGCTGGCGCGTGCCTACGGCCTCGCGCACGTGCACACGGTCGAGCAGCCCGAGGCGCTGGTGGCCTGCGTGCGCGAGGCACGCGAGACGGCCGCGCCGACGCTGGTCGTCGTGAAGGTCAATGCCGAGCAGGCGTTCGTCGGCCCGTTGCCGATGGACCTGAAGGAAAACAAGTACCAGTTCGTGCGCCACGTCGAGCAGGCTGCGGGCATCCGCATCCTCAAGCCCTCGGCCAAGGAACACGGCGCACGCCCGGCCGCCGACCCGGCCAGCCACGCCGACGCCCAGGCGGGCTTCGCGCACACGCTCCATGCCGCCCTGAAGGACAACGGCATCGACTTCGTGATCGGCCTGCCCTGCTCGGGCTTCAGCGGCGCGCAGTCGCTGCTGATGCAGGACCGCGAGATCCGCTACCTGCCGGTCGCCCACGAAGGCACCGGCGTGGGCATCTGCGCCGGCGCGTGGCTCGGCGGCAAGCGCCCGGCCGCGCTGATCGAGAACTTCGGCCTGTTCGCCTCGGTGTACCACCTGCTGCGCGGCCACGTTCAGCCACGGCCATCCCGACATTGCTGATGACGGAATACCGGCGGCGACACCGGCGACCAGGAGTTCTTCGCCGAGACCGGCGAGGTCACGCCCGACCTGCTCAGGGCCATGCGCGTGAACCACCGCGTCATCGCCGATGCCGCGCAGCTGATGCCCGCGGTGCGCGACGCCTGGCGCTGGATGGACGCCTGCCTGCGTCCCTTCGCGATCCTGCCCACCTTCGAGCTCACGCGTCTGAAGCGCTGAGCCGCCCTGCCGGAACACCCATGCGCACGCTGCTTTCCCACATCGGCCGGCTCTACACCTGCGACCGCCACGACCGCGTGCTTGCCGATGCGTACGTGGTGGTCGAAGGCGAGCGCATCGTCGAGGTCGGCCAGGGCCGGCCCGAGGGCCACTTCGACCAGCGCATCGACCTGCGCGGCCAGGTCGTCATCCCCGGCCTCGTCAACCTGCACCATCACTTCTTCCAGACGCTCACCCGCGCGATCCCGCGTGCGTTGTCGGGCCACCTGATCGACTGGCTGCGCGCGATGTACCCGCTGTGGGCCGGCTTCACGCCCGAGGACCTGAACGCCGCGACGCAGGCGACGATGGCCGAGCTGATGCTCACCGGCGCCACCACCAGCGTCGACCACGCCTACCTGATGCCCGGCGGCCGCGCGGCATACACCGACGCGATCGTCGAGGGTGCACGCACGGCCGGCATGCGCCTGCACCTGGTGCGGGGCTGCATGACGGTGATGGAGGACCGCCTCGAACAGGAACTCACCCCGCTGATCGGACCGCGCGCCGGCGGCCTGGTGGACGACGAGGACGAGGTGCTGGCCGACATGGCGCGCGCGATCGACACCTACCACGACACCGGCTGGGGCGCGCGCGTGACGATCGCGCTCGGCCCCACCACCGCCACCTACCCGCGCCTGGACTTCATGCGCCGCATCGCCGGGCTGGCGAACGAGCATGGTTGCGGCCTGCACATGCACTTCCACCCGCGCCCCGACGAGCGCGCCTGGTGCCGCGAGCAGTACGGCAAGCGCCCGATCGAGCTGCTGGACGAAGCCGGTTGGCTGCGCCCGGGCACCTGGTTCGCGCACAGCACGCGCGTCGACGCCGACGACATGCGCCAGATGGCCGAGGCCGGCGTCGCGGTCGCGCATTGCCCGCGCATGATCGTGCGCCTGGGCGCGCGCGTCACGCCCGTGCACGAGATGCTCGCCGCCGGCGTGCGCGTGGGCTTCGGCGTCGATGGCGGCGCCAGCAACGACAGCAGCTCCATGCTCGGCGAGCTGCGCCTGGCGCTGCTGCTGCACCGCGTGGCCGGCGGCGAAGGCACGGTGCCCTGGCAGCAGTGGCTCTCGCCCTACCGGGCGCTGACGATGGCCACGCGCGATGCGGCCGCCGTCCTCGGCCGCAGCGACATCGGCCGCATCGAGCTCGGCTGCTGCGCCGACATCGCCGCCTTCGACATGTCGCCGGTCGCCTTCGCCGGCGCCCGCACCGACTGGCTCTCGGGCCTGCTGGTCGCCGGCGACGACAGCCGGGCGTCGCTGACCATGATCGGCGGCGCGATCCGCGTGCTGCACGGCCGCCTGGTCTGGGACGACGAGCAGCAGCTGCGCGCGCGCGTCGACGCCGCCACCCAGCGCCTGATCGAGCGCGCCCAGCGCCTCACCGGCCTGGACTACCTGCAGATGGCCTGAGCGCGGCGCGCACCGGCCCACCTTCATCCGCTGAACGGACCGATTCCATGAGCACGACCTCCCCCCTGCACGGCGTCGACCTGCTGATCGACAACGAGTGGCGCCCGGCCCTGTCGGGCCGTCGCCTCGACGTGCCCAACCCGGCCACCGGCGAGGCCTTCGTCACCGTGGCCCACGCCGGCATCGAGGACCTCGACATCGCGCTGGCCGCTGCGCAGCGCGGCTTTGCCACCTGGCGCGCGATGTCGCCGTACGACCGCAGCGCGATCATGCGCCGGGCGGCCGCGATCCTGCGCGAGCGCACCCCCGGGATCGCCCGCCTGCTGACGCAGGAACAGGGCAAGCCGGTCGCCGAATCGGTGGTCGAGCTGCGCGCCGCCGCCGACATCATCGAGTGGTTCGCCGAGGAAGGCCGCCGCACCTACGGGCGCCTGATCCCGGGCCGGTCGCCGCAGGTCACGCAGAAGGTCATCAAGGAGCCGGTCGGCCCGGTGGCCGCCTTCACGCCCTGGAACTTCCCGGTCAACCAGGCCGTGCGCAAGATCTCGGCCGCGCTGGCTGCCGGCTGCTCCATCCTGCTCAAGGGCCCCGAGGAAACGCCGGCCTCCTGTGCCGAGCTGGTGCGCGCGTACGTCGATGCCGGCCTGCCGCCGGGCGTGGTCGGCCTGGTCTACGGCACGCCGGCCGAGATCTCGGGCTACCTGATCCCGCACCCGGTGATCCGCAAGATCTCCTTCACCGGCTCCACCGCGGTGGGCAAGCAGCTCGCGGCGCTGGCCGGCAGCGCGATGAAGCGCGTGACGATGGAGCTCGGTGGCCACGCACCGGCGATCATCTTTGCCGATGCCGACCTCGACGCCGCGGCCGGGCAGCTCGTCCTGATGAAGTTCCGCAACGCGGGCCAGACCTGCATCGCCGCGACCCGCTTCCTCGTGCACGAGTCGGTGCACGACGCCTTCCTCGAGCGCTTCCTCGCCAAGGTCGCGCAGATCAAGGTCGGCAACGGCCTCGACGAAGGCGTGACGATGGGCCCGCTGGCCAACGTGCGGCGCGTGCAGGCGATGGAGGTGCTGATCGGAGACGCCCTGGCCAAGGGCGCGCAGCTCGCCTGCGGCGGGCACCGCATCGGCAGCGCCGGCAACTTCTTCGCGCCGACCGTGCTGACCGGCGTGACCCCCGACATGCGCGCGATGAACGAGGAACCCTTCGGCCCGCTCGCACTGGTGCGCCGCTTCAGCTGCTTCGAGGAGGTCGAACAGGAGATCAACCGCCTGCCGTACGGCCTGGCCACCTACGCCTACACGCGCGACGCCGCGACGATCGCGAGCCTGACCCACGTCGTCGAAAGCGGCATGCTGTCGATCAACCACCTGGGCCTGGCGCTGCCCGAGACCCCGTTCGGCGGCGTCAAGGACTCGGGCTACGGCTCCGAAGGCGGGCTGGAAGCGGTCGAGACCTACCTCGTCACCAAGTTCGTGTCGGAGTACCAGCCGCCGTCGGGATGAGGCCAGCCAGGGTCGGACTACGACGCCTGGCGTTCCACCAGCGCGGCGATGGTGCCGTTGAGCGGCAGCGTCGTGCGGCACGCCGGATACCGCGTGCAGCCCCAGAAGGGCTTGCCCCCCTGGCGCGGGCGGCGCAGCACCAGCTTGATCCCGCAGTTCACGCAGGTCGGGCGCCAGTACTCGCCCTGCAGCGCGACGTCGAGCAGGGCCTGCTGCTGCTCGGCCGAGCGCGAGCGGATCAGCTTCAGCAGCGCGTCGACGTCCAGCAGGTTGATGCCGTTTTCCTTCGCGAACGCGACGGCCTCGTCGGTGAAGCGCGAGGTGGTCGCGAACTGGCCGCGTACCACGCCGTGGGCTGCCATCACGCCGCGCAGCTCGCGCACCTTGTCGACGCCCACGCGCTTGCCGTGCCAGTGCTTGCACTGCACGATGGTCACCGGCTTGTCGGGCTGGTAGCGCGTGTAGACCCAGAGGTCGACGCCGCCGTCGGCACCGTGCGACTGGCTGCGCGTGCGAAACCCTGCCTGCGTGAAGAGCGCCTCGACCACGGCCTCGAAGCGGCGCCATTCGATCAGGTCGAACACCTCGGCGCTCCAAGCCGTCGGCCGGGGGGGCTCGGCGGGCGTGGCGACGGCCTCGGCCTCCTGGGCGGTCGCCTCATGCCCGGCAGGACGCGATGCGGCAGGCGTGCGCGAGGCCGTGGACGCCGGCGCATCGTTCGATGCGGTGGCGCTGCGGGCGCGTTCGCGGGCCTGCCACCACAGCAGCAGCGCGCCCGCGATGGCCATCAGCCAGCCCAGCGGCGCGACGGCCTTGAACATCGATGCGACATGCCCGCCGCGGGCAAACAGCGGCACCAGTGCGATGGCGCCGCCGACGACCAGCAATTGCAGCGCGGCCCCTTCCCTGCGCCGGCTGCGGCGCCCGTTGCGGGCGTGCCTTGGTTTCACGGACTCCTCCCTTTCCTGGTCCCTGGCTGGACCAGCGGGATTTGTAACCAAACGCAATGGCGGTTGCATCCCCACTCAGGGGGAACCCCGCGGTTACATGTGACGTATTGCGCAGATCGGCGCTGGCCGGCCTGGATCGCCCGCGTGGCAGCGGGCTGCCGGTGCAGCGAAGGCCCCGCGCCACGGACGCACACGACGACCGGCCCGCGCCGGCCGCGGGGGATTGCCGCGGCCTGCCCCGGTCCGGACAATCCGTCGGCCGCCGGGCCGGCGCCCGGCCTTCGTCGGACGCCTTCCTGACCCATGTCCACCCCGATCGCGATCCTGGCCACCGGCCACACCTTCGATGCCCTGCGTGCCCGCCACGGCGACTTCCACGACTGGATCGCCGCGGGGCTGGGGCCCGACGTCGCGAGCGTCACGCTCGACGTGCGCGCCGGCGCGTCCTTGCCGGAACCACGTTCGCTGCCCGGCGTGGTGATCACCGGCTCGCACGACATGGTGTCCGACCGTGCGCCGTGGAGCGAGGCGCTGGCGGCGTGGCTGCGCAAGGCGGTCGCAGGCGGGCTGCCAGTGCTCGGCATCTGCTACGGCCACCAGCTGCTGGCACATGCCTTCGGCGGGCAGGTGGCCGACCATCCGGACGGCCTCGAACTCGGCACGCATGCCGTGCACCTGAGCGCGGCGGCCGCGGACGACCCGCTGTTCTCGGCCCTGCCCCCGACGCTTCGACGCGCACCTGGTGCACCGCCAGTCGGTGCGCACGTTGCCGGCGGGCGCGCAGCTGCTGGCCGGCAACGCGCACGAGCCGCACCAGGCGTTCCGCCTCGGGCGCTGCGCCTGGGGCGTGCAGTTCCACCCCGAGTTCGGCGAAACCGCCATGCAGGCCTACGTCGACGCGCTGGCACCGGCGCACGGCATCATCCCGGGCCCGGTGCGGGCCACGCCGCAGGCGGCGGCGTTGTTGCGGCGGTTTGCACAGGTCGTGCGCAGGTTGGACGGCGGGGCGTCAGGCTGAGCGGATCCTGCCGACGCCTTGCGCAGCTTTCAGGCAAGGCTTGAGGCGCATCCCCCGCGACGGCGGGCATGACGTCGAGATCGGACAAGGGGGGCCACCGACTGTGCGCTATGCGTCACGATTCGTGGCCCGCTTGGGGGGAGGAGCGTTGACGGCGCCAGGCGCTGCCCTGGACGATTGCAGTCGTACCATCATCGCAGCAATCGGTCTCCCTTGCAGTACGCATCATGGCCGTCCTGATCCCTGCCCGTGGCAGCTGCGTGTCGCGCATGACCACCGGCGAGCGCCGGCTGTCGGAACGACTCGAAGACAAACTCGATGACGACTACCTCGTGTGGTACGACGTGCCGGTCGGACCGCGCCAGGTGCATCCCGATTTCATCGTCCTGCACCCGAGCCGTGGACTGTTGATTCTCGAGGTGAAGGATTGGCGGCTGGACACCATCCGTCAGGCCGACCGGGAAACCTGGGTCATCGCGCCGGGTGGCGAGCTCAAGTCCGTTCCCAACCCGTTTGCGCAGGCGAGGCACCATGCGCACGAAGTGATCGACGCCCTCTCGCGCGATCGTCAGCTCGTCCATCCCGATGGCCCCTACCGGGGCAAGCCGGCATTTCCGTGGAGCTATGGCGTGGTGTTCACGCACATCACGCGCAAGCAGTTCATGGCTGCGGAACTGCACCATGCGATCGAGCCGCATCGCGTGATCTGTGCCGACGAGATGACGGAGTCGATCGACCCCGAAGCGTTCCAGAGCCGGTTGTGGGAGATGTTCCCGTACCTGATGGGCCGTCCGCTTTCCCTGCCGCAGATCGACCGGATCCGCTGGATCCTGTTCCCGCAGCTGCGCATTCCCGAGCAGGCCAGCTTGTTCGACGAGCGGGATGCGCAAGCTGAAGTGCCCGACATCGTGCGCGTCATGGACCTGCAGCAGGAGCAGCTGGCCCGCAGCCTGGGCGAGGGGCACCGCGTCGTGCACGGGGTGGCCGGCTCGGGCAAGACCATGATTCTCACCTACCGCGCCGAGCTGCTGGCACGCAGCAATGCTGCGGGCAAGCCCATCCTGGTGCTTTGCTACAACGAACCGCTCGCCGTCCGGCTGGCGGCGATGATGCGCGCCAAGGGGCTGAACGAACGCGTCGTGGCGGTGCATTTCCACAAGTGGTGCCGCGACCAGCTGGTCACCTACGGACAGGAGTTGCCGTCCCCGAACCTGCCGGTGGACGCCAAGATGGCCGAGATGGTCGATCGCGTGATCCGGGGTGTCGAGCGCGGGCACATCCCGTCCGGGCAGTACCACGCGGTGATGATCGACGAGGGACACGATTTCGAGCCTGCGTGGTTCAAGCTGGTGGTGCAGATGGTGGACCCGGGCACGCACAGCCTGCTCGTGCTGTACGACGACGCACAGAGCATCTACGGCCGTTCGCGCTCAGGGCGGCGCTTCAGCTTCAAGAGCGTGGGCATCCAGGCGCAGGGTCGCACGACCATCCTCAAGGTGAACTACCGCAACACGCGCCAGATTCTTGAGACCGCGAGTGCTGCTGCGGCCGAGCTGCTGGCTCCTGACCAGACGGAGGCGGCGGCTGGCGGAGATGATGACGACCATGTGCCGCGGCTGCAGCCCGTGAGTTGTGGCCGCGAAGGGCCGCAGCCGCTGATCGTCGACCTGCCGACACTGCCGCAACGAGCCGAGCGACTGGCCGAGTGGTTGGCCAGCATGCACCAATCCGGACACGCTTGGGGCGACATGGCGGTGCTATGCCGCGACTGGCGCACCATGGACGTTTGCGAGGCGGCGCTGCGTCGCCGCCAGCTGCCGCACCTGGTGCGCCGCAAGACCGGTCAGTTCGATCCGCTGGCGGATCACATCCACGTCATGACCATGCACGCCAGCAAGGGCCTGGAGTTTCCGGTGGTGGCCTTGCTGGGTGAACGCCGGGAGGCGCATGCGCAGGACCGTGAAGCAGCTCTGGAAGAAGGCCGCCTGCTCTACGTGGCCGCAACACGGGCGACGCAGCGGCTGGCGATGGCGACCGGGTAGGTGCGCCACCTCCTGCTACGGGTCGCGGATCCGTTCTGCGGCGGTGTGCCCTGAAGGTGACGTGCGGCANGAAAAAGCCGGGCACGCGGCCCGGCTCGCATGGGGTCAGGCTCAGCCCGGCTGGGGGCCGGCGGCATTGCAGCGCCGCACCAGCTCGCCCAGCGTCGTGGCCTGCACCAGCAGGCTGAAGATCACCACCACGTAAGTCACGCCGATCACCATGTCGCGGCCCTCGAAGGCGGGCAGCGACAGCGCCAGCGCGATCGAGATGCCGCCGCGCAGGCCACCCCAGGTCATGATCTTCACGGCGTGCGGCGAGGACTGGCGGAAGTTGCGCAGCGCAGCCAGCGGGATGCCGACGCTGGCCAGGCGCGCGACCAGCACCACCGGCACCGCGGCGATGCCCAGCCAGATGTCGCTCCAGTGGAAGGCCAACGCGATCACCTCCAGGCCGATCAGGCCGAACAGCACCAGGTTGAGCAGCTCGTCCAGCAGGTGCCAGAAGTTGTCGAGGTGCTCGCGCGTCTTCTCGCTCATGTGCTTCGCCACGCCGTGGTTGCCCAGCACCAGGCCCATGATGACCACCGCCAGCGGCGCCGAGACGTGCAGCAGCTCCGCCAGGCTGTAGCCGGCCGTGGCCATCGCCAGCGTGATGAGGATCTCGATCCCGTAGCTGTCCAGGTCGCGCAGCAGGAACGAGGCGCCGTAGCCGACCGCCAGTCCCACCACCAGCGCACCGATCACTTCGCGCGCCAGCGCCGAGGCGATCGACGAGGCCGACAGCTCGGCGGTGCCCGAGGCCAGGCCCACCAGGGTCAGGAAGGCCACCACCGCGGTGCCGTCGTTGAACAGCGACTCGCCGGTGATCTTGGCCTCGACGGCAGGCGACGCCCCGGCGTTCTTGAGCACCGCCAGCACCGCGATCGGGTCGGTGGGAGAGATCAGCGCGCCGAAGGCCAGGCACCACAGCAGGCTGATGTTGAAGCCGAAGGCCTGCGCCACGTAGTAGAAGCCCAGGCCGACGACGGCGGTGGAGATCAACACGCCGACCGTGGCCAGCAGGAACACCGGCAGCCGGTGCTCGCGCAGCTTGCCCAGGTCCACATGCAGTGCGCCGGCGAACAGCAGCAGGCTCAGCAGGCCGTGGAAGACGACGTCCGTGAAGTCGATCTGCGAGGCCAGCTCCTGCGCCTTGCGTGCCAGGTGCACGTCCGGGAACAGGGTTGCGATACCGGCGACCACGGCCGACACCAGCAGGCCCACCGCGGTGATGCCCAGCGTGTCGGGCAGGCGCACGAAGCGATGGTTGAGATAGCCGAAGATGGCCACCAGGGTGAACAGGACACCGACACCTTGGAATACGGTCATGGCGCGAGGAAGAAGAAATGGGGTCTGCGATTTTGCCGCAGGCGATCCGCAGGAGCAGAGCACGGTTGGCGCCATGGCCACCATCCAGCGCAGCGGGAGTGAGGGTGATGCATACGCCGGGTGCCCTCATGGCGTGGACGGACCGCGGTTGAAGGGGTCGTTTGCTACGGATTTCCTGGACTGGTTTGCTAGCGCGCTCTGACGGGTTGAGCTAATGTAAGCGTCACCCAGTTGCGGCGCCGATGGGATTGCCGCATCAAGCTTGCAGGCGTTTTGTCAAAGATGGATCGGGCGGATTATTCAGCGAGTCTTAGCGAGTTCTTAACGAGTCTTCCCGATTCCATCATTGGCCGGCTCACCCAGCGTTCGCGTTTTCCGGTCGAAAACGCACAAGTCCGCGCCTGGGCAGAACAAGTCGCCCTCCTGAAGGATGTTCTTCGGCCCTATGCCGGCGAGGGCAGGATCTACTTTGAGTACGCCGTCCCTCGCTTAGGCAAGCGGATTGACACGGTGCTGGTCCTGCGCGGCTTGGTGTTTGTGATCGAGTTCAAAGTGGGCGAAAGGCGGTTCGCCCGCTACGCGTGCGACCAAGTTTGGGACTATGCGCTCGATCTGAAGAACTTTCACGAGACGTCCCACGACAAGGTATTGGTTCCTGTGCTGGTGGTGACCGAAGCGCCGCCCACTGCAGCATCGCCACGCGTGCGCAAAGCGCGGGACGGCGTTGTCGAGCCGCTGTTGTGCAACAAGCACACACTGGCTCCCGCCATCGAGAACATGCTGACAACACAGGCGGCAACGCCTTGGGACGTGGATGCGTGGGAAGCTGGCCGTTACCGACCGACGCCGACAATCGTGGAAGCCGCCATGGCCCTCTACGCCGGGCATGGTGTGGCCGAAATTGCACGAAGTGATGCAGGTGCCAAGAACCTCGGCCAAACCACCCAAGCGGTGGAATCGATCATTGCAGAGTGCCGAGCTCGGCAGAAGAAGGCCATTTGCTTCGTGACCGGCGTTCCGGGGGCTGGCAAAACGCTGGTAGGGCTCAACATTGCGACCCGGCACGCCGACGCGGGCGAGTTGCACAGCGTGTTTCTTTCGGGCAATGGACCGCTGGTTCGCGTCCTACAGGAGGCGCTGGCGCGCGATCAGGTGCAACGCGAACGACAGCGCGGCCGCTCGGTCACAAAAAGCCAAGTGACGCAACGCGTGAAAGCCTTCGTGCAGAACGTCCACCATTTCCGGGACGAGTATCTGCGCGATGCACGTCCGCCTTCTGACCACATTGCCGTCTTCGACGAGGCGCAACGCGCCTGGAATGCTGAGCAGACCGCGGCGTTCATGGAGCGCAAGAAGAACAAACCCGGCTTCNCGATGTCGGAGCCAGAGTTCTTGATCTCATGCCTGGATCGACACCCGGGTTGGGCGGTCATNGTTTGCTTGGTGGGTGGCGGACAAGAGATCAACACGGGCGAGGCTGGTATCTCCGAATGGCTGGCAGCCGTGCTGCGGTCGTTNCCGCATTGGGAAGTGCACATCTCTGCGGAACTACATGACAACGAATACGCGGCTGAAACCGCCTTGGTGGCGCTGCAGTCGAATGGCAGGGTGCAGACGAACCCGGATTTGCACCTGAGCGTTTCGATGCGCTCCTTCCGTGCGGAGAACGTCTCCACCCTGGTCAAGCGCGTGTTGGACCTGGATATGCGGGGGGCGCGGGAAGCGTGGATGACGCTTCGCGATCGCTATCCCATCGTGCTTTGTCGCAGCGTCCCTCGTGCCAAAGCCTGGCTGCGCGAGCAAGCGCGTGGCAGCGAACGCTATGGGCTGGTGGTGTCTTCACAAGCACAGCGGCTGCGGCCCCACGCGATTCACGTCAAGTCGCCTGTGGACCCCGTCCACTGGTTCTTGCACGGGAAGGACGATGTGCGCTCTTCCTACTACATGGAAGACGTCGCCACAGAGTTTCAGGTGCAAGGTCTGGAACTCGATTGGGCCGGCGTGGTGTGGGATGGCGATTTTCGGAAGTCATCCCACGGCTGGGAGCATTACTCCTTCGTTGGCACTCGCTGGCAACGCATCCGTGCCGCGGATCGCCAAGCGTTTCAGAAGAACGCTTACCGGGTACTTCTCACACGTGCGCGCCAAGGCATGGTGATCGTGGTCCCGGAAGGCGACGAGGCCGATCCGACGCGCGATCCTCGGTACTACGACGAGACGTTCCATTACCTCCAGGACATCGGCTTTCCCGTTCTGTAAGTGCTATTTCGCAGCGGCATCGCCTGCGACGCCCCCTGCCCGCCGCACCGCAAACCGCTCCCGCCACTGCCCCGGCGTCATCCCGAACTCCGCCTTGAACGCGCGGCTGAAGGACGACTCGCTGTCGTAGCCCACGGCGCCGGCGACCTGGGCGAGGTGCAGGTGCTCCTGGCACAGCAGCCGCGAGGCCACCGTCAGGCGCAGTTTCTTGAGGTAGGCGATGGGCGTCTGGCCGGTCAGTTGCGCGAAGCGCTCGGCAAGCGCGCTGCGGCCCAGGTGCACCTGGCTGGCAAGCCGTGCCACGGTCCAGTCGTGCGCGGGGCGTTCGTGCATGAGGGCCAGGCAGCGGGCCACCTGCGGGTCGCGCAGGCCGGCCAGCCAGCCGCTGCCGGCCATGGGCAGGTCTTCGACGTAGCTGCGCAGCGCTTCCAGGAACAGGGATTCCGCCACGCGCGCCGAGACGGCGGCGGCGCCCGCCTCGTCGCGTTGCGCTTGCGCGAGCGCGTAGCCCACCGATGCGCGCAGCCAGCCCCGCTGTCGCGCGTGCCCAGCCGCGCGCGGAAGAACCTGGGCAGGGCCGCGAGCAGCGGGTCCGGCGCATCGCCTTCGTAGGACAGCCAGCTGCACGCCAGCACGCAGGCCTCGCCGTCGCCGCCGTACCTGAGTCCCTGGAGGCTGGGCAGCTTCGGGTCGACCATGTGCCCGAGGTCCACGGTCGCGTGCCGGACCTCGCTGCACAGCGCGTGCGGGTCGCCGTGGGCGAACACGGCCAGGTCGCCCGCCTCCAGCGCCACGGGCACGTCGCCTTCCAGGCAGATCCAGCAGCGGCCTTCCAGCACCATGTGCATGATCGCGAGGTGGCGTGCGTCCGGGCGCAGGGCCGGCGCCATCATCAGCGACTGTGGCACGGCCACGCCCCAGGGACGGTGGAAGCGGCCGTGCAGGAACAGCGCGCCTTCCAGGCGCAGCAGCTGGGAAAGGGTGTCCATGGCGGGGCTCCGGCGGTGTGGGCGGCGGATGGTGCGCTGCGCCAGCCCCCGCTGGGCCGCATGGTGCGGCAAGCCGGACGCCTGGACAAGAGAGGCGGAGCCGCCGCAAGGCACAAGGGCCGGCGGGCGGCCGATCATGCGGCTTCCCGTATCCGCAACACCGAGGAGACCACCATGTCCCAGGACCCCCGCGAACTCGTCGTGCTCGTCACCCGCGGCACCGACCACGAACTGTCGTCCGTCGCCTTCACCATCGCCTGCGGCGGGATCACCGCCGGCCTGAAGGTGACGGCCTTCCTCACCAGCGCCGCCGTGGACCTGGTGCGCCGCAACGCGGCGGACATGGCGCACGTGCCGCCGCTCGATCCGCTGCGCCAGCTCATGACGGACTTCATGGCGCGCGGCGGCACCATCATCGCCTGCCCGCCCTGCGTGAAGGCGCGCGGCTACACGCAGGCGGACTTCATCGACGGCGTGGAAGTGGCCGGCGCCAGCGTGATCCACGAGAAGTTCAGGAACGGGGCGGCCAGCCTTTCGTTCTGAATATCGGAACGCCCGAGGCGCGGCATGCTGCCTCGGGCGGCCCTGCGGGCGCCGTGCCGGAACGCGCCGCTCAGGCGGGCAGCACGACGGTCGCCTCGACCTCGAACAGCATGCCGTCCAGCGCCAGCCGTGGCACCGGGATCAGCGTGCAGGCCGGTTTCATCGCCGGGCCGAAGGCGCGCTCCAGCTCCTCGCCGAAGATGCGCAGGCGCTCCTCGGTGTGGTCGACCACCAGCACCGTGAGCCGGGCGACGTCCTGCGTGCCGGCGCCGGCCGCCTCCAGCGCGATGCGGAGGTTCCCGAAGGCCTGGCGCACCTGGGCGCGGAAGTCCGCTGGCAGCCGGCCCNGGTCGTCTTCGCCGCCCTGCCCCGACAGCAGCACGAGGCGCGCCCCGGGGTGGACGGCAGCCAGGTGCGAGTAGCCGTTCGGCGCGGGGTCGTACAGGCCGGCCGGGTTGACGAGGGTGAAGGNGCGCCGGGTGGAGGCGGCGCGCAACGCAGCGTTGGACATGGTCGGTTCTCCTTGCAAAGTCTGCGGCGCTGCGGACCAGCGCCAGCCCTGCCAGGACGACGCGGCGGGTCCGGGTGTGACATGCCGGCGACCGCTTCAACTGCCCAGCAGCCGTGCCACGCGCGCCTGCAGCCGCGGCACGACCTCGGCCTCGAACCACGGGTGCCGGGCCAGCCAGACGTTGTTGCGCGGACTGGGGTGCGGCAGCACCACCACGTCGGCATCGTCGGCACAGGCGGTGCTGCGCACGGCCTGTGCCAGGTCGCCGCGCCATCCGGGCAGGTGCCAGGCGAGCGCGTGGTGGCCGATCACCAGCGTCAGCTCCAGGTGCGGCAGCCCCGCCAGCAACCGGGTACGCCAGCGCGGGGCGCATTCGGGGCGCGGCGGCAGGTCGCCCGAGCGGCCGCGGCCGGGGTAGCAGAAGCCCATCGGCAGGATGGCCACGCGCCGCGCGTCATGGAACNCGGCGGAGGACAGGCCCAGCCAGCGGCGCAGGCGCTCGCCGCTCGCGTCATGGAACGGGATGCCCGTCTCGTGCACGCGTCGCCCCGGCGCCTGCGCGGCGATCAGCAGGCGCGCGTCGGGATGCGCCTGCAGCACCGGCCGCGGGCCGGCCGGCAGCTGCGGGCCGCAGCAGGTGCAGGCGCGCACCTCGGCGAGCAGCCGGTCGAAGGCGGCGGCNTGGGGCGGCGCGGCGGGCAGCGTGGTCATGCGGGGCATCGGCAGGTCGCGGCCATCTTAGAGCGGCTAACAAAACGCTGTCATCGCGCGGGTCGGCTGAGCCGTTTGACGCACCATGGGACAAAGCAAGAACAAGCAGATCAGCGCGGTGCTATGGAAGAAGATCAAGCCGCTGCTGCCGCAGGT
>Ga0065720_1019315_pt1 | contig 28719 bp, 22 predicted proteins | sample Thericmetagenome_FD_59107 | JGI IMG/M metagenome (GOLD analysis project Ga0065720, IMG submission 59107) | Thermophilic microbial communities from the Joint Bioenergy Institute, California, USA of rice/straw/compost enrichment - eDNA_2 v2... | ecosystem: Engineered > Solid waste > Grass >... | reverse complement strand
CACGGCCCTGCCGATGCCGACTGTCTCCGCGGGTGTGAAAAGCCTTAACCTTCAGCCGACAAAGTCCGTGAATGTGGTGGATACGCCCGGGCCCACAGGCATTGTTGCCGGACCGGGGCCGGGTGGTCCGAGCAGGGCTACCACTGGCTTGCCTGAGCTGCCGACGATCAACTGGCAGATTCCGAAATGGGATGAGAATGAGAGTGCTGCCGGGAGGGCGGCTGGTGTCGGGATGATGATGATGATCGGGGCGGTTGTGGCCAATGTGATGTGGCTATGTTGATATGGGGTTGAGTCAGTCTTGGATACATTATCGCGATGATGTACATTACAGAATCGTGCGTGTATGATCCGTTAGCGGTGAGTAAGTTTGGCTTTGGCGAACGGCGGTTGGGATCTAAAGGGTTCACCTATAGTTTTTAATGTTTACAGATTACTTATGAAAAAGGGTTAGCTCGCTCTTGAAAGACAAAGGGGCTTGATCTCCGACTTCCTCGTCCACTCCCCAACTCGTGCACGCAGTTTACCCGATGCGCCTTCTCATCAACCCTCCCCAAAGAGCAACAAATTACCCTCCTCCCCCTCCAACAAATCAGCGTGCACAGCAGCTCTCACCCACAACGAGGCGCGACGGCCAGCTGCCGCCCCGCCAGCCAATCACATCGCGCAACCGCCCTCTCAGTCAGGGGCTTGTGTTCCTTTTCCCCTTTTTGGATGCTGCCCCACCCGTGCCAAGACCCACGTCCTCGACTTTTGTTGCTTCGACGATTCGATGTCAGCGGTCCCTTTGAAGATGTTTGCCATATGACAGGGACTTTGAGGTGATATTCTGGGAGATCGTGTCGTTGTGCGCGGAGCATATCCGGCTCGAGTTGGCCACGAGGTGGCGCTGGATGGGGGCAAAACGGTTCGTGGATAGTGGGCGTCAGTTGAGAGAAACTGAAGATGATGGTTGGTTAGGCTGGTGTTTTGGGCCTCTTGTGTGGGGAGGAGATGATGTTAACTTCTGGCTTACAACTTTATTTTTTCTCTCTTTTTTTTTTTCTTCTTCTAATTGTTTGTGTGCTGTGTCACTGTATATTGCGATAGTCGGCTGATCGATGAGCGCGCATCGATCGATCGGACCGAGATACTGAGAGTATACCATCGGCTTTGACTCTCGGTGTCTGGTGGCTTTGTTTTGACGGGACTGATCGCTTGAGGTAACACCGGCGCTTCTTCTCCGGCCGCTCAGTGCTCGACGCTCGACGTTGCACCACTATCATGGTTCACCAGGCGCTTCCGTTCCGAACGGCTGGGACTGTCTCAGCCCAAACGAGCATCACTTGGACTGAGGTCCTCTCTAGTCCTGCTGTCAGCCCTATTAATTCCTCTCAATATCCCTCTAGAACCAACACGCCTGAGTCATTACCTATGAGTCGGATGCCAGATATGGAGAGGAGCAGAATGAGGGCTAGAACGTGGGACAGGGCTCCCAAGTATCTGAACGAGCCGAGCCACAGCCCGAAAGCGCCATCGCCTCCACTTGGTCCTCGCTCAAGGGCTGATGGAAGCAGTTCAGAATGGGAGACTGAAACGCTCATCGAAAATGCTGCCTTGAACCAGGCTTTTTGCGTTCTTCCTGTAGCAGCGTCTCTCAAAAACAATAGCCAACTTTCCTATCCATGTCCTTTCAGGAAACGGAACCCTGTCAGGTTCAACATCCGCGATCACGAGTCCTGTGCCAGGGGCATTTTCACCTCACTTACAGACCTAAGGTAAGCAGCCCCTCATCGAGGCCAATATCCACAGACTAATCTCCCACAGATGTCACATCGTGATGCACCACCGAGCCAAGCGTCCGGCCTTCCAATGTCCTCGTTGCAGGTCCCAGCTTGCTAACGTCGCTGCCCTCGAGCAACACCTGTTGATGCCCAGGGAGCAGATGTGCGAGGTCAACGCTGAAGAGCCAGTCTTTGACCGAGAAGACGGTATCACCGAAGAGTTAGCAGCCTTGTTATCAGGAAAGGACAGCAAAAATGAAGTTTGGACCTGGGAAACTATATGCCAGGTTCTTTTCCCTGGTGATCCCCTTATGGACACAGGTACATCTCCTTCCCACCACACATCAAACCATGTTTATGCTTACCGACGCCCAGATATTCCCCCCATAGTTGAACTCTTTGAAATCGACCAAATCTTCGACGACACACAAGACACGCTCAAAAGCAATCTACGCGAGAAGCTCCGTATGCTTTTACCGCCTAATATAATCGACGACGAGTACTGCTCCTTCCTAAGCACGCAACTGGATCTAGTCTTCGAAACCCACCGTGCGAATATTGTGAGAAGATGCTTGGCATATGCAACCGGCAATAAAGACACTGGTGTGGGGTCAGAAAGGACCAGTGAGCAAAGGAATGGCAGGAGGATGTCGGTTAAGAAGCCGGCGCGGATTTCGAGGAGGAGCACACTCATGCAGAGTATACAACACCATACGACAGGGAACAAGCATACGAGGACCTTGAGTCTGAAGCCGACTGTAGGAACGGGAGTAAGAGAGTGCGGGCATTGGAGGAAGACCTCAAACGCTTTACCTGTCAACACCTCCTATGTTCCCATGGGAGCCGTCAAGACCAACACAACCACGAACGAGACTCTTACGAAAGACACCAACGACAACGACAATCAGACCCACATCTCAGAAATCGAGCCCGGCTCCCGCGAACAACGCGACTCGGGCATCTCCATCCCCAACTCCTCACATTCTCCCCAAGGCTCAATGCTTCCCGACGAATCAGACAACTCAGAGCCCCCGACGCCCTCCAGCTGCCCCTCGACATCCACCGACATCTCAGATGCCCAAGATACCGACACCCAGCAGCCTGCTCAACCCCTGCCAAACCCGACTTCAACCCTTTCCAAAAGGCTCAAACCACGCCCCGGTCGCCTCAATCTCAACGTCGGCGTCGGCCTAGGTCTAGGACTGGGTATCGACATCCCCTTAACTCCAAGTACCATACTCGCCAAGCAGTTCGAGAGTATCTCTGCCGGCGGTGCAGGACATGCAACGGAAAGAAAAAGCAGTAATGAAAGGGGTTACCTAGGAGAGTGTCTGACTGCGCCCTTGCCGATCGATAGTCCGAGGGGGAGAAATGCAGAGGATGGGGAATGCCATGGGGGATTGTTTTCTCCGGAATCGTTTAAGCAGCGGGTGTTGAGAGGGAGGATGTCTGGTGTTTTGGGGGGGTAGCTAGCGCGGGGTTGTGGATGAAGAGGAGGCTGTTTGAATTTGAGCTGTAATGTGTATCATTATAGGATGATTTTGGCTATATGGGCTGGCTTTTGGAACTGTTTCGGTCGATGTTTGGATTGGTAATTTAGACTGGTTGCTTCAGTGCGTTGAGTATCAGCTTGAGATTGGTTAGTTATAGGATTGGACCGAAACCCAGTAATATTAATGAGATGTGTACAACAATGCTGCCCCCACCCTCCTCCCTCCCTTCATTTTACAAATAAACGCAGTAAAGCTTAACACTGCCAAAGCATGTCTATCACAATCATCAGGTCATTACTCATCGTCATATCGGTAGCTTCGTTCACAACTCCATCGGCGTCGTATCCCTTGTGATGTAAACCTCACCAATGAGAACCAGACATCCCACAGCCATGGCAATGGCAATGATGGGAAAATTAACCATCGCGAAGTCCTGGCGCTTGATCGGGATATGCTTCTTCTCAAGAATGTCGCTCCACAAGAGGCCAGCTAAGGATGCCGAGAGCGCTGTAGAGAACGCACCGTAATTGACGCCCAACGCCATGGTGTAAATCGTAGCCCAGAAAGTACGCTTCGAGATGGGCGTGCCGTCGTAGCGATGGATGTCAAGCCACGATTGCAGGACACGGGAAAGAAGGATCGACGTGCCGATGTTGGTGCCGGAGAACTGGAAGGAGGGGTCAGTAGCATAGCTAAGGGTTTTTGGTGACGGCGATTGGGTACTCACGTTACACAGCACCACAGAGACGAGTCCCATACCCCAAATTGCCCCAATCGTGCCCGTCTTTTTCACCCACTTATCCCAGCCGAGAGCAAAGATCTGAACCCAGCCTTTGGTAACCAGCGCTTGCACCAATACAAACATGGAGAAAGCGAAAGGGACGAGAGCGAACGGCAGGTGTGCAAGCACAGCCATTGCGGTAGGGAAAGTCTCCTGGCACCAGCCGTAGGCGTCATGTGCTAGGGATACAAGGGTTGCAGGCTCCTGCTTTGTGGACTGTTTTTCAGCATCCGAACTCTGGGTGTTCTCTGATGAAGAAGTCTCCGCGGTAAGCTCGTTGGGGCTTGGATTGCTTGCATTCAAGTTCTGATTTTCTTCCTTCTGCTGACGCCGGCGCTCCATGCGCGCACGCTCCAGCTGCTCGCGGCCCTCACGAGCAATTCTCCGAGTTTCGTGGCGGTTAATCCATCCAAAAGCAAGATCCCAGACAAACATGACTGTTGCTGCCGGTAAGGTGATGTAGTAGACAGGCTGTTCACCGATGCTCGTTTTCGCAGCATTCAAAGCGAGAACCGCAATAAGTGTCACAGCCATGATGATGGCGCCGAAAGCGGCACCACGCTTATCGAGGAAAGGATTCATGATCTCCTCTAGAGAGAGTAGCTTTCCTTGCTCACCAGTCTCGTCCTCTTGCTGCTCAGCAACCCCCCTGGCGTTGGGAATATTGGGGTTAACTGGCTTTCGATCTCGCAGTTCTTCGGGCAGCTGGTGCATTGTAATTTTATAGGGAATAAGCTCCTGATTGGCAAATCTGACATAAAGGAGGAATGGAAAGAGTAAAACTCCGGTGATGATGACAGGGACGATCATGTTTGCTGTGTATTCGACAAACTTGATCTGAAACGCACCGGCTAAAACGAGGTTGGTAGGATTGGAAGAGACGAGAATCGCCGAAGCGATGTTGGCGACAGCAAACTGAGTGTAAATCCATGCTCGGGGATGGGTGATATTATTCGAGACCCTCCACATGTAAGCCAAAAAGGCAGTGCCTGAAAGAATGACCGGGTCATTGCCCACAAACGAGGCGATGACGAAGAAGAAGACATATAGGAAGAAGAACAGGCGATGGCCGACTTCTCCTCCCCATTGCAGTACCTTGAATGCAAGGAAGCGGATAATACCGGATGCATCGAGAGAGATGGCAATGTAGGCCAGGGTGATGAAAAACAGCATAATATCAAGCGGAGATATGTGGTTCGCACCCAAGGTACCCTCCTTCACCTCCTGGCGGCCAATGGCCAAAATGGCGAGCAGGAAGAGGTCCGCGATTAAGGGGGCCGTGACGAGATTCAGCGGGAAGTTGAAGCGGACAAACCGCCTCTTACGGCGAGAGTCATCGCAGAGGCCAACATGATCGTCGTTGTCATGGTTTTGAGGCGGGATCACCCTTAAGGAACTCAAGGTTCCCAGAATGGCCTTGTAAAGTCGACGGGGGACATAAATGGGAATGTGAAAAGGGAAGAGGACGATGATATCTACAGAAAGTGTTAGATCGTATTCTGAATTGCGCTTGCTGGCGCGGGCAGAGCGATCTGTCATTTTGGGCTTGAGCTTGTAACTTACTGGTGGCTACGAAGACAATGAGAGTCACTATCGACCTCCAATTCTTGATCTGGTTGTAGTCCGGCGGTGCTGCGGTCCCCGCCATGGGCTCGACGATGTAAATTGCGCCAGGAGTATATATGGCTCGCCAACTCGGCAGACAAAGTTAGGTGATGAGTTGACAGATATTACGGATTACACCGCCGGCGCCGGCGAGATCCCGGAGGCGAACTGTGAAACTTTTTGTAATGAAGACATAACGTCGCATAGGGTCTTGCACCGCCCTCCGTCGCCTCAATCTCCACGTGCAAAGATTTCTGCGGTTGGTTGGTTGATTGGGCCGCTACGCCATCCGCTACAGACGCCGAGCTTTAGTGGCCCAGTTATCGACTTGGCAGCGGGGCGGTCGCTGCTCGAGGGCACCGGGAGCCGCTGTTTCGCGCGTAAAGTTCCGTATTACTGACTATCCGCGATGAAACTTTCGGCAGGCCTCTTTCGACGCTGTGCGACGATTTGTTTCTTCGCAGAAGCCCAACCTCAAAGGACAGCCCGGTTTGGACACCGACGCTGCGACATGACCTAATCACCCGTCTCCCCTCCAAACCAATAACACGGCTTCTTCCAATGCAGCCCTACCGGCTCTTTCTGGCCTTAGCAGCGTGCAAAAGAGCGTGTGATCACGTTGGCGAGCCCCGCGGCCTTGCTACTCTATGTGGCCGTGCCTGTTCTCTGCCCGCCTTCCCATTTGACATGTCGCTTTTTTGACTGGCAGTGCGTGTTGTGTCCAGTCAGTCTTGTTCAATGAATGTTCATGGCTGCGAGGCCCTGTTCTCACGGTGCTCTATCGCCCAATTTAATCTGAAGAAAACGTCGGGCTCGGCCGTCACACTCGGGAGCTTTCGAGATTTATCGCCTTTCGAAGCTTTAGCGGCTTTCTTCTCCGGTTCACCGAGTTTCTCGTTATGGCAGATGACCGGAGTGTAATTCACGTAAGACGGGAGGAAATCCCCGTCCTTCTGGTATACTCAACTCAGCCTTCCTTCAGCCACATTACTACCAACCTTCCCCAAAACTGAAGGCTTGTTATCTCTCAGCGAGCACCGAGCCCCTGCAATTCAAGGCTGCATCGTGTCAATCCAAGGCTCTTGGAATGATAGGATGAAAGCATTGTCCACGTTTCACGGGCTTGATCGCCCATATCTGGCTCACCGAAGAAGGGGAAACTATGTATCCTCCTGTCAGCCTTGCTCTGCAACTGGGTATTTCTAGTGGGCCATTGCTCATGTTCTTCCTCGTTTTGTCTCCCTTGTCTCCTTCTCGCTCTTCTAGTCGTTTTGGGTGACATAGGGCATATCATTGCCCGTAGACTTTTACTTAGTGCTCGTGTTCTAAGGAGGGTGGTAATGCCTGCTCTTCCCGAAATCGACTTTCTCACTCTACTCTCAGACACATCTAATAAAAGCTTTTCGAATTCTTCGACTCAAGATGATAACAACTCCTTGAGCCCTCTTAAGGTGATTTGTGCGTGGCCCGTCTCAGGCCAGTACGGTGCAGGGTCGCGATTCCTGTAAGTGGCCGTGCATATCTTCCGGAATACCCGAGAAATTAACTAACCACAATGTTTATATCCAGCTACTATGTACTTGTGGCCACGTGCGTCCTTGCTCGGAAAACTGAATGGCTTCGCAACGCTGCACTTGCTGCTGCCTTAGTCTTCCCGGCTATTTCTGGCATACACGGAATTGTCCTTGCTGCAATGGACAGAAAAGGGGGGGTTGATCTGGATGTTTATGGAGCGTTGCAATTTTGCGCTGTTGGTGCTTTGACAGCTCCTGTCACTGTGCGGTTCAGCAAAACATACTTCAACACCCCTGGAAGGAATGTAATATTCTTGTGGACGCTCATTGTCCTAGCAGGCCTCATGGCTCTTACTGTCGAGTTCTTCCGACTGGGCCCTCTTCCATGCGCGGATGGCGGTGACGGACTTCCCCTCTACCGGCTACAGGACTTCGAGTACGGCACTACAATGTGTGGATTGATCTGTTCCGCGGAGGATGGTCCGCATTCTCCCATGCGAGCTGGATCCGCGAATGACATCTACGTCGTCCCGGCGCCCTATGTGCTTACCTTCGGCGCAGCGACACTCATCGCTGCTGGGTCTTGTATTCCTCCGATCCTCTCTCTTATTTCCACATGGGAAAAGATCAACTTCCTTAACTGGCAAGCTCGTTGGGGGCGACAACGCGATGTTGATAGTGAACCTGCGACATCTACCAACGCTTCTGAGATTCATGCGGACTGTGCTGGCTCCCCAGCTGAAGCTCTCGGCAACACAGCACAGCTAAACGGAGTGGATAACAACCTTGCCCGCGGAGAAGTTGCTCTTCCTGAACCACCCCCGGAAAGTACTGAGCAGATGATGAAGATCAATGCTACGATCAGGGAGTTATTGAATGTCATCGAATTTATCATCTTCTCTGGGGCTGTGGTTGCGTTGATCATTGTTGGAGAGATGAATTTTTGGAGTGAGCCATTGAACTACCAAACTGAGCCAATCTCTAATATAGGCATGTCTCTCCTTTCCATGCTCCTTGAGAAAAGCCTGACTAACTCAACTATTAGGTCAATGGGCACCTATCGTAGCCTCCCTACTAGCAGCCTGCGGGTCATTATACATGTTGCTTGCCGAGGAGGCTACGGATTTGGAATGCAAACACGGGCCATGTCAACGTTGTGCAAACACTCATACGAGCATATGCCTTCATCAACATACTGCCATGAGCACTGCTGCTCTGATCCAGTCAGACAACTCCGAGATGGCCGAGACATGTCGTCCACAAATAGCTTCCACCGAGCCAACTCTATCAGGAGCCAACCCTGAATGGGAGAATGAGAACCATGGCCTTGCAAATAGCGTCCCTCCAACCGGAGCTGCTCCCAGCTCCGGGTGGTCAAGAATGAGGGTAGAACGATTCTTAAGAAGAGTTGCCGAGAGTCTTCAAACCCCATCACGCGATCGGTATGATGATACTCAAGTCAGGCGGAACGCACTTTCCTATCCCCTAGTTCCGGGTGAGGATCTGAGAGTTCCTCGTTTCAATGAGATAATTGCAGCCTGGAACGTAGTAACCACATTCACAGGGAGGTCACGTTCAAGTAGTCTGCAAAATGGTGCCTCGGGAAGTGGTAAGATTGTCACTTCTAGCAGGAGTAACTCGACCTCTCCAACGGATCGGGTCCCTCAGACACCTACCACATCTGTTCTGTCGTCGACTGGGAAGTTGCTCGATGTGCCACAATTTGGTCAAAGCCCCTTGTCTATGGCATCATCAGGTGCTGGTTTATCCATCTCTTCCAAGTCTGAGTCTGAGGCACCTCGACAGCAACCGCCTGCTGTCCCGCTCATCATCATCACAGACAGTGAGCAGGCCTCGGAAGAGATGGAAGGGCGTCATCGTTCCATCCCAGCTTCTACCATGATGTCACCGACAACTTCGGAGCCTCCGTGAACTACGGTTTGTTATGTCCAGAATTTCTCTGCCCTGAGGTCGTTGATCTTCAACTCACATATGTAATCCACTTTGACTTGGGAGAATCTTGGTGGGTCCGTTCTCCGAGTGCCTGTTTACAGCCGCAACTCCAAAAAAAGCCATCATCGGGCCGTTGACTGACCTTGAACGGAGATAAAAGCAACACGACCCACAGCACCACAGCCCCACTCAAGCTCGCGCCAAGAGTGCTGCAGGACGCTCTTCTTGAATGGACCGATTTTTTGCTTCTTGCAATCACCACTTATTGATGCACAAGTTTCTGACAATCCACATACCAGCGAGCAGCAATTCCACGCTTCAAGACCTTGTCAAAGACTTGCGTCTACCTAAATCATGGCTGCCGGAGAACCTCTGCGCAGTTTGCATCACTCTATCCAAACCCACTTGGGAAAGACTAGAGGAGCCCCAAGCATGCAGCAATCCCTGGAACAAAGTCCAGCAACAGCAACTTCGTCTGAACAACCTCATCCAAAAAAGAAGCTAAGAGACAAGTTTCTTTGTCGCCGCTGTGGAAGCCATTTTCGCACCCAAGACAAATTAGATAGGCATGTCGCCTCAAAGCACAGTCGGTTAAGTTCAAGACAGAAAGATGAGGCTCTGAAAAATCGTGCACAACGGGATGGCAATGGGGTTGACTCGAACCGAGGTCAAAGACTTTCACTAACACCGCAGACTGGTGATGAACAAAGGACGGAAAGAGACCTAAAAAGCTCTGTGCATCCTTTTACCTGGCTGTCTCGTCCACAGCAGCTCGCTTTTGCATTTTATTGTCTGTATGTGCTGTTCATGACCGCAACAACACAAATTCAACGAGATAATAATGTTGAGAATTGGTGTGATCACACTGGGGGTCACTCATGGGGTACGGATAGGCAAAGGGGGCTTGAGGGGAAAAGAAGAAAAGGGGAAAGGAGAACAAGCTTGGAAGGTAGTGATGAGTCCGAGGACGGAGGTATCGCCATAAATAACTTGATGTTGCGACAACTAGAGGGTCAGCTCGATACGTTTCATCTGGTGGAGCTTGCGGAAGATATTGACTGATGATGTCGCGATCGAATGCCTAAGTTTGCAGGCGGCTCGAATGAGACACATAGCAATTGCCGCAGGTATTGATCGTTAGTGGCATTCTTTTTCCAGCTGCTTATGGACAAATAAACATATGACCAGTCTCATGAGATGAGAGCGAAGTGTGATAAAAAATAACACTTAGAGTAAAAGACATTGGGAACTGTGAGGCTCGAACTCACGACCTCAGGATTGCTCTGGCGTGTAGCCAGATCATACCGTAGTATGAGACCTGCGCTCTTCCAACTGAGCCAAGCTCCCTTATGATTTGTTGCAGAATTAGCTGCGAAATTTGCCATGATAAGCATATCACAGGTCTAGCTGTTGGGCATGAGTCAAGATTTTTTTGTGGGGCGGGAGTCATGGGAATGAGGGGTTCCCAAAAAATATGGTGGGGCCTGCAAAGGTGGTCACCGAAGAGGCTGTGCGGGGCCAGTCTTTGGGAGCAGCAAGCCACACATGTTTCAGAGTTATCCATCTCAATGACAGCGACGGGAATGTCTACAACTCTTCGCCAAAAATGGAACCTTCCATGAATCTCCAAAGATCCGCTTCGCAATTCTAGCCGTGGATTGCCTCGGGACGAAAATACGAAAAAAATGCTATGTCCCCTCGACCGGAATCGAGCCGGTGACCTTTCGGTATCAAGTAATTCCCATTACAGCCGAACGTGATAGCCAACTACACCACAAGGGGATGAATCATTAATTGCTGCTGTTGCGAACAGAATCCGCATTGTTGAGACTGCTCAAGGTTACGATACCTCTCAGAGCGACGCTCCAATATCTCCCCCTGTTGTGAGACACGGGCAGGTAAGGAACGCTGCTGAAATTTGGGTAAACTAGGAAGCTGGTTTAGGAGCATGCAATGTGTATGAGCTTGGTCACGGAACGGTGCAGTTATTTGTCGCTTGCAGGTGCCATGGAGAGGGATATTGTGGGAAACAACCTCTATCAATCGGTTGCTTTGGTCATTCGCCAACGTGGAGCGGCCCGTCGGCCGTTAAGATCTTTGTTGACACATCCGGTTGGGTAAAGTGGCAATGACTGGAGGGCTAAAGGCTGTGATTCTTACATGGAGAGGGCCAAGAGTTGGGGTTCTGTCTGGTCGTGACAGTATGGCGGGGATAGAATAACTGGGCTGTGATCCCGCCGCCTGCGGCCTTGTGGCCATCACGGCCATCGCTTTTACACAGTGTACCAGCCTAACCACAATCCTGGGTGCGATCAAGCAAGGTTGAAGCTTATCCGGCCAACCAGAAAACCACTCGATGGAGAGAAAACGGTAACAACAGGCAAAGATCTTTAGCATTTGACCTGCAGTCTACCTTGAGGTGCAAGACCCGCTGAAAGACTCGAGTGACCATCGTTTGTGCCAAATTCTTGTTTGAAAGGCTTATCTCGACAACTGTTACGGCTTCAAGAGCGTGTGCCACATTATGTATGTGCTTACCATTCCTGAACTCTTTCGGCGGTTGGATTGAGATCATAGCCTTGCACTATTATTAGATGCCGGACGCAGGCTCGAACTTCAGTATGCAGCTGGCACCTCTATTTCTTAGCATCATCTTCTGAGGTTATATGGACAGCCGTGCGTGCCCTGGCACTGGTTGTGGCTTGACATTCGTGAAGAATTTTTTTTTGTGGGAAGATCGTGGGAAGAGAAGATACCAGTCGGCATGAACGAAGCCAGATCTGTCTCCCCCACGCCGCACTGCTATTGACGGAAAACGTTGAGCCTCTGATGATGAGACTGCCAATGTGGTCGGAGCAGCACTGCCTGGTATATATTAGAGCATGGTTCGCACGAGGCTTCAGGGAGCAAACATGCTATATTTGAGCCGAACCTCTCCATTAGTTCCATGACGAACTGGGCCGGGAGACTCTGACTGCTTTCCACATCCAACGGCCTTGTAACTGAGTTCTGACTGCATGTGTATTCCCTCCTGCTTAAGGACTACTAGGCCAGATTATTTAAGCATCAAGATGGGCGTCTACATATGTGCCGAAACCTGTGAAAGTCACTACGGAAAAAAGCCAAACTGCAACATCACGCTAGCGGACAATGAAACAGCTATCTTCATCGGTGACGTTGAGTTTGGGAGTTTCCAGGGTGACCCTGATATCGGCGGCGTTGGTGTAAGTCTACTGTCCTTACCATCTTCGCATTCTTCTCCATCTTTTTCCAGGCTCAGCAGTGACTAACTTCGCAGGTTCTCGCTGCATTCTTGCGGTCACATCGCTTGCGATATGTTTCTAGGTAGCTAGCACAGGATGGTGGCTTTACAAGAACCTTGGCCTTGCTGGTCCCCAACCTCATCTCGAGGAGAGAACAAACAAGTAAGACCCTCAAGCACATCTCTCAAACATCATTCACTACCCCACTGGCAGAAACATGTCCGCAGCTCGCTATCGTCTCAGTATCGCCGGCCTGTTTGAAGCTTTGATCGTCAACTGCAGCGATCAGCAAATCTTCACTGGTCTTGCTTATGCCCTCTGCCTTCGATACTCGAAAAGCTGCACAGTTACAGCGTACCACTACAACAACGTTACCAATCTCCTGCAAGTCAGTTGTGCTACTCATCTCATGGCTGTAGTCTTATCTCGCCAGTTTTGGGAACATATCTGGGTAGGAGCAAGCCATTTCGCTGTCACTGGGTATCTGTTTTTCTTGACCGGCCACCTTTTGTCCAGTCAAAAATCTTCCAATGCACTTGGGTTTCCAACCGAGCCGCCACTCATGAACGTAACATACAGCCCGATGCTACTTCCTACAGCATGCATTCAGCAACCTAAAGAGCTAATTCTCGCCGAATTCGAGAAAACTTTTAAAGAGATCTACATTACCGAGCTCGAAAAAGATCTTCGGCTCTCAGCTCCATGGTTGGCTCCATTATATATTATTGCTCGTTTGCTATCTGGTATCTGTTCTCATAAGCCTGAGTCGCCTCTTCCGTCGCAGTCGTGATGGCAGCCGAAAGCGAAAGTTCCTTGAGAGAATCAAGGTTCGTCTACCAAATTGGCTTTTATATTCCAGGGCAGTGTTCTTCCTTCCCTTTGGGGTGTACTTGGTTACTTGCCTCCTGGTGTCCATCACAACCGTTGTGCGAGTGACACAATACATCATACAGATGCGCAGTTGGCTCAGGGACTCTGGATGGTAAAGTCATTACCGCAATCTTGGACATGCGATCCTTCTTGTGGTCTAACAACTGCTATGTAGGATGGATCTTGGTGACAGGGGTCTAAGCCCCGAAGACGATCCATCTACTTTCAGTCAGCTTATTCCGCTGTTGCTTATCTTTCTCACCCTTTTCACCTTCCTCCAGATCATGAGCGGTATGCGTACACTAAGTCGAGCGATAGCACTTTCTGTAGCAAAGGCTTACTGAGGAAACACAGAGCGCGGTGCATTATTCCGCAAGGCGAGACATGCAGAAAGCAAAGAGCATCAAAGGCTACAGGCAAATGAAGACAATACCCCCGAAAATGTCACATCAAGACCAAACGAAAAGGTGTCCTTTGTCGAAGCAGGAAATATTGCCAACAGCCTTAATGATCCCGAAGCTATTCCCGTCCTCCGTGATGGTCCCCGCCGTTACGGCAAGTCAAGGGCAAGTATCAACCGTTGGTGACCGTATCCGAGTCCATCCTCGAGGAACCGAGAGATATGGGATACGAAAGCAATAACAGCGGTGTCAATGAAAGCAACAATGGAAAGAAAACGAACAACAGCGGCGATGCTATCGCTCAGGACTTCCTTGCCGGAGAGGAGAGCGATGTTGGCCTGGTTACCCCTTCGATCGCCGAAAGTAGCCAGTTCATGCCGTCAGCCACAACCGGACCAAAGCAAACCAAGACGTACTCAACCTACTTACCAGACACCATCCTCTCCAGCCAACAATCCAGCACCACTGCAGTGAGCCCGGGCCCCTTCACGAGCCCGGCCATCGCCAGTCCATCCTCTCTTCCTTTCAACTCCCCTGCTACGGCAAGCACAATCACATTTTTACCAGCAACTCCTGAACGTCAATCCAATAAACTGCGTAAAAAGCGCTCCTTGAGCTTTTTCGACTCCCTTCTTGTCAAGGGCCGACACTCCAAAGACCAAAAGAAGTCCCAGGTGAAGCATGCTCACACCCAATCGAAGGTGATCGACCTCAAGTACAACTCTGCCTCTCAGTCTCAGACGCAGATGTACTTCAGCCCTGATGACAGTCCACTTTCTAAGCAGGCTGCTACACTTGCCGTTGGGTCGCTTCCTGGTACTCCTAGCAACGGGAGCGGGGGGAATTGGAGTGGCCGTAGTGGGAGGGGTACGCCTGTGGGGAAGGGACAGAGTCAAGGAGTTGGTAGTCCTGCAATGGAAGTTGCCGGAGAGTTCCAGTTCTAGAGGACCCAAGCCTTTACTATAACTGACAATGGCGTTGGGTCTGCGCTGACATTGCCTGTAAATATTGGCCCTTTGGAGCCGTCATTCTCGTTGCTCGGATTTGGGATAGATTTGGAAGATGCGAGTGAGGTAAGTTGCCAGGGGCAAGGTCAGTCGAAGGGTAAGGGGACAGCTTACTATATTCGGTAGTTTTGTTGAGACTCAATGGGGACTTTTATATATACCATATATACGAGGTGGATAATATGAAGTGAGCACATCAGGCTTCAAAGTTCTTTGACACATCGGTGTAAGCAACCTGTTCGTCAATATCTAGATCCAAGCCCTACCCAGGGGTGATCGAGAATAGCATTGTGAGGTCTTTGAAGACATCAGTATCGAAGAGGTGGGCATGGAAACTCGGCTACACCTCATAGCCGGCCATTAGATTTGGACCCGGATCTTTCTATTAGATCATATTCCGCACTGGTCAACTTTGTGTCACAACAGGCATCATTCCTGCTGCGTGGAGAAGGATATTGAATTGGATCACTGCTGTTGTGCATGCATACGGCTAAGAACATGTCGTAAAACATATCAAATACACCTTCACGGCGTTGTTCGACTCGAGCAGCTACTATGTTGGCTGGCTTATTGGTTATACCTGGAGACTGATGTAGATACAATGTAGTTCCTATAATATTGTCGTGCCTTCATACTTCAACATCTAGTTCGCCAACCCGAAAGCTCTCGGGCCGGGGCTGCTATCGACATGGACAACTCTATACATGCGAAATTCGTTTATTCAACTACCATATCGATATCAACTGTAATGTTGAATTGAGCTAGTGACACTTAACTGGCTCAATTCTATATCCGCTGGCAACATTGTTTTCAATGGCTTTGAAGGAGACCCCGATACAAGCGGAGTTTGTGTACCTGGGATAAGTGTGTTGGACATTGATTTGGAGGGCTAGATGTTATTACCTTGATAGGCAGGGCTGTTGCGTTGAGGTTTAAGGTTGCTTGTTATGTTCGTAGTTTCATTGAAGACAACATAATGCAGAATAATCTTGCAACAATGTGCAAAGAACCCATAACAGACTTACATCTCTCTGTCATTTCATAAACCAATGAACAGCCGGCAAAGGCTGCGAGTCTCATTACTCGTCATAAGACCGCAATACGTATTCATTTTAGGTTGATTAACCTCTGTTTGTTTCCGATCTTCCGCACTGCTGTCTTTAACAGAGCCCCCAATGATGTCATCGTCATTTCTTTTCTGTCTGCGTCTTTTCCTCCGGCTTTACACCTGCGGAGACGGATGAACAGCAGGATCGCAGGAAGAATGGCTGCCATAACGGTATGGACAACGAACATCATGGTTCGACGAAGGTCCTTGTCTCATTTTCCAGACTCCAGAGAGGAATCAGGTGTAGAGATTGCGGTTACTGATGTCTGCATATCCGTTGCTTGCCAGATAAGGTGGATGAATGGTTGGAGCATAGGACGTGGCTGTTGCTGGGGTTGTGTCGAGTGCTTTCATTTGAAGAGAAGCACCGAGGTGGCTCGCTTCTTCGCCAATTACGATTGTTATTGTGGCCTCGTCGCCGGAGTTTCTGCATGTTTGGTGGACAAATTCCCCCCTTTGTGACCTGGGGGTAACAGTAAGGAGAAGACCTCCCGGTAGAGCCATCGTATTTTGATCCATTATCTAGCTTAAGCGTGAATCCACAATAATGGTACAAGTTAGCTTCCTTATCTCCACCGCTGTCCCCCACAGACTTAGAGTACTCAGCAAGAGGACTTACTCAGGACAACAGACTGTGGCGGTATCCTTAGCTTTCATACGCTCGAAGTAAGCCGATGAATTCGGATGGGCGTCTACGTCAACGCTGAGACTGTAGCAGTGGTCCAGTATCTGGGAGAGAATATGCCAGGCGAGTAGAATGCTCCTATAGCGTGACATAATGGCAAGACGCGGTGCCATTGCATCCATTGTTGTAAGCCGTGCAAGCGGCGGATTGGCCGAAAAGCTCATTGCCAACTTCTGTAGCAACGTTACAGGTGTTAGAGTTTGCGGAGGGCATAAAGGTTGTGGTCGAACGGCCAACAACTGTCCATGACGGGGATGCGTCTTTCGCCATGGAGGATAACATACTGTAGTAATAGTCATATAACATCCTCTCGAGGACATCCTAAGGCAAGTTGCGGCCAAATGGTGGGAGGTTCAGCTCTTGGCTGAAAACTGGGGATCATAAGGTTTAATGGTGCAAGGACAAGGCGTCTATTGTGAACTACTGCTGCTATGTGAGTTCGATCCAAAAAAAAATGATGTTATCTTCACCAAGCATCATCTGGTAAGAATAGATCTGTAGTGCGCCTCAGTTGCATTATTGATGCTACCAACTCAGCGGACTCTTGAGATACTGAGGGAGTGGACCAGAATGCCAGCTTCTTAGCCAGACTCGGGGAGGCTTTAATGAAAGTTGCTTGCTTCGCATAAGGCCATCCGTACAACATTCTCCGACTAACAAACAGGATTAGGGTAAAATGAACATGCTTCGGGCTGACAGTATCCCGAAACCCTCGGCCAATCTGAGCCTCGGTTTTGAGAGGTTCGGAACCAAGCCGTTGAAAGCTTTCACTTATGGATCCGCGGAGGCCAGGACGCCAGGCGCAAAGTCAGGGGCTTAAAAAGGGGAACCAGATTTTTCTGCCAGGGTTAGGGTTGTTGCCCAGTCAACCCCCCGAATTTACAACTGCGTAAAAAATAATGACCTGACTTGCTTTGACACACTACTTGCTGTTGTACAGAGCCTTGAGTGAGCAACAATAAAGTATCTGATGTGTTGCAGTTGGTCTCCGAAGATCCGATGGCTCGAAGATAACTCCGACGTGGAGGAAGGTGGCCAAGCCTGCAAGCTGCCCTGTCGATGCCACTCATTGGCAATCTCAGCCCAGCCAGATCACGGGATTCCGCGTTCTGGACGCGACAAAGACCTGTGTGGCGGTCTTGGCTCCAAGGCAGCGACGCGGTATGAACACGTCTTACAGTGAGGACAAAGAAACGGCGGACCAATATTCCACCGTTGCGATGGTCGACCATCGAATAGACAAGGGTCGGAGATGGTGAGCGGACGAAGATAAGTAGGGCTCAAGGACCCCAGGACTCTGTGTTGGACTTGATATCCTCAAACTCAAAGCTTTCTTGACTCCTTACCTGAACCGCGAACATCACTATACAACCCCCAAATTACTAAGCGCGCCTTCACCATGTCCACTACGACTGCCCCGCCAACATTCATCATCAGCGTCCCCACGACCGACATCCCGAGTGCCAAATCCTTCTACACCTCCCTCAACTTCCACTTCCTCCCTGACTGGTCAGACGCTTCCTCCATCTCATTCATTCTCCCTTCTCCCAACAACAACATCGCCCTGATGCTGCACACCCACGACCGCGTGAAGAAGTTCTTCCGTCCCGGGGCCATCATCGCGGACCCCAAGACCACTAATGAAGCTCTCTTCTCGATCAGTGTCAAGAAACCAGAGGAGGTCGATGAGTGGCTAGACAAGGCCGTCAAAGCCGGAGGCGAGAAGGATCCGTTTGTGATGAAGGAGTATGGGAAGGATATGGGAATGTACTCAAGGAGTTTTGCGGACCCAGATGGACATATTTGGGAGGTTATGTGTTGGGTTGCGAAGTGTGGTCAAACAGGGGAGGTGAGGACGGAGTAAGGGCATGTTTAGCGTCACAACCCGGGACTTTCGATGTTGGAAACCGTTGATCGGTTTGCGGGGTATCAGTCTGCTGGCCTCATGCTCGCTCATTTCATTCCAAAGGCTCGAGGATGTCCTGGTGCAAAATGCCTGAACAAGCACAGCTGAACCTCTTTGGCTTAGTGTTTTCTCTCATCATATAGTGAACCCCAACGAAACATTTCATTTTCCGTTGTTTCATTCCTTTCATATATCTGTGAACAATTCACTCTGCCACAAAACAGGTCCCATGAAACTCTTGAATAGGAGAGGCAACATGTTGAATAGGTATTGGCGGACAGTGTATGGATTGCTCGGCCAGGATGAACCGTTCTTATCCCCAACAGTGGACCAAAATTCGTGGTATGTGGGGAACGATTTGCCTATTATTGGTGAAGATGTGTGCTCAAGGAACTATCTACCTAGTTTGATGATTGGTCACTGCCTTAGTTTTAAGAGGGTGCACGCTTCTAGTATGCTGAACGAGCCTCTTTTTTTGGACTGCATTGAGCCGATAAGACAAACTCCACAGAATTGTTAGTGACATGCGTAATCGGCATTCCGATAGAGAATAAGCCCTTCGGCCCGAGACAAGCGCACTCCAGAAAGTGTCTGGTTAGGCATATGATGTTAGAGGTTGACAGGCCAAACCAATCCATCAAATGTTGAGTATATGGCGCTCAAAGTCATAGGCTGCATCTGGGGAGAAAGGTAACCAAAAACGTCAGGGCCCAGGGCTGATTGTTAATGTTGTGAAACGGAAGTTGCATAAACGCAGACGCTAAGTTCGGATGGTGACATAAAGGAAAAGCCGTCGTGCTCTGGAATAAGGCTGGTCAAACTCTCGGCAGGACGACATTTGTACCGCATCTGTGTAATGTCAATAACTCAGGCTACCCCCGGAGTAACTCATGGCACGACTCTAGCAGCCAAATTGCACAACATGCCACTGTCCAGTGTCATTGTACCTCTGCCGGACGGCGACCTGACCACCAGGTCCACCAATAAGTTTGCAGTTTCTTGGTTTTCGGATACGTTGCGCCCATCACAGACTTCAGCGACAGATTGGAGCGGTGGTGATTAGCGTTCCTTTCATGGCGTTTCCAGAACTGCTGGGTTGCTCCTTTCGATGAAACCGAACGGGATACAAGCAAGCAGCCCCGTGACAAGACTCGGATATGAACAAAATAACTGCAGTCGAGGACAGACAAAGTATGGAGGGCGACGCTTGTTGTTGGCAGGCATGGCAAAGCCATACCCACACAACCTTTTTTGTTTTTTTTTTTTTATTGATTTGAAAATGACAGAACGAAACTGCAATGTACTATGGGATATCTGTACGGCATGCATACCCGAATATGAAAATAACGGGAAAAAAAATCGTATATACCCATAAGTATGAACCCGGCCCACTACCATTCCAATCTATATGCATTCCCAGATTCCGCTCTCCCCGATTATATGCTTCGACCCCCTCCCCCCCTTTTCACCTCTGGACCCTTTCAGGCAACCTGGTTAACCGCAGCCTGCACTGCGGCCGCCGCGCTGCCCAGAGCCGAAATCATCAGGATATTCGGCTGACCGGGGGTATTCTGAGGGAAGCGCGAGTTGAACCCAATCACGTCACGAGCCTTGGTAAACGTCTGCGGCGACACAAACAGCCGGGCAGTCGACACATGCCAGTTAACACCCTCAGAGCACGGCGGGGTAGTCAGCGAGCCAGAGTAGATCTGGAAAGCATTGGCCTTGAGGATGTCAACGACCTCGGACATGACGAGCGGCGGGGTCTTGACGCGGGTGCCGGGGGTAGCGATCTGGTCGACGACACTGAAGACGGTCTCAAGCAGGGTAGTCGGGGCACCGGAGGAAGCACCAGCGTCCTGGCGGCCCATGATGCGCGAGCGCTTGGCGGCAGCGGCCGCGGCCTGATCGGCGATGTTAATGTACACACCGATGACGGCAATCTCTTGCTGGGCGGACTGGAAGACCATGTGCATCTCCATGGCCTGGGAGGTGCCGTTGTCGAGGTGCTCGGAGGGCAGGTGGAAGTGGAATTGTTGAAGCTCGAAGGTCTTTCCGTTGGCGGTGAGGGTGCCGCCCTGGGTAACGACCTCGACAGTCGTGCCAAGATTCTCGAACTCGGCACCATCGGGCATGTCGTTGACGGTCAGCTCGACGTCAGAGCCCTGGAGGATCTCGAAGACGCCGTCAACCATGTCGATGGGGGATTGGCGGGTGCCGGTTGCGCAAGCGGTGTTGGCGGAGTCTAGGGCCGCCCAGTTAAGGGGACCCTTGGGTAGGTGGTGTCAGTGGCTGCCATGTACGATCGGTCACTGGGAAGAGACTTACTATCCTGCCGATGTAGCCAAAGTTGCCAACCTTGACCTCGCCGCCCTCCTCAGCACGGGGCTGGAGGAAGGTGCCGTGGGCGCATGATGCGAGAGCTCGCGTCGCCGACGCGGCTAGCAGAAGAGCCTTGAGAGTTGAGCCGTACATCTTGGTGGATCGGAGGTGTGAAGTTGAACAAAATCGGGTGCTGGGATGGAGATGGAGTATGGATGGGCCCAAGACTAGGACTTGAAACAAGTATGACCAAACAAAAATATAGAAAAAGAAGAAGCGGAAAAGAAACGAAGAGGTCCCAGACCTGCCGGCAAGCCAAGAATAAATCAAGAATAGAATGGAAAATGAGAAATCGTACGACTTCCTCGTGATTTTTCCAGCTGGCCGGGCGGGAAGATGGGAGATCTTTGTATGCCCTTGGGGCAGAGATGGGCGATCATCGCCCCTTACCCCGTGTTTTGGACGTGGCCGGGTCAAGGAAAACCAAGGAGAAGGAGGCTCAGCCTCGGTCTCCCGCCGGGTGCTCCTTGATGGCAACTCCATCGCCAGCCATAGCCGCGATGGGCCCCGGACGACCGGGATTAGCGGCAGGGTTAGGGTCCCTGGCCATGGGTCCGTGGTGTTGGGAAAGGAAATGCGAGATTTCAACACGGCATTGCGCGTGGGATGGCAGTGTTGGATAGTACGGAGAGGGCCTGTTGTGATGGCGATCATCGCCGCCAAGACCCAGAGGGGGTTCTAAAAAGGTTCCGTTGATGTGCTGGCTGCGATTCAGGTGCGACAGCCAAGAAATCGACTGCCGCATCTTGCTTCGCCTTAGCCGCTTGGCGCGCGATCCGCGCTGTGGGCTTCGATGGCTAAGAGATACGAGCATCCCAGGCCTCGAGGGCGACAGCGACGATGAAAAATTCAGTTTTTGAACAGCCATCCAGTGTAGTGCGATGGGCTGTCCAGAATATGTGGTCACCTGGACAAAAGAGAAGAAGCGCAGTGCTGCGCTCACCGGGGCATCCATGTTTGACGACAGCAGCGACGACAGTGGGCAATTCCAGACAACCGCCGTTGCCAAGAACGTGGGGTGTTGTTTCGGTGAGACGTGAAGGCTACGGGGGTAAGAACGGAAAGGAGTTGTTCTGCATCAGAACTGACTGCGATTGTATTGACGGTCCCATTCCAGCTTGGTTGACGCTGTGACCTTCTCCGGCGCCTAGGGTGTGAAACAGAAGAGATTGAGAAAACACTAGGAATCGATGTTTCCTGTTCTACTTCGTGTCCAGTCCAAGCTCTAACAGTGTAGGCTGCGACCTTGATTGGGTTAGTGTGTTTCATCTACCACTGCTGACACTCGTTTCTCAACATCGGTCGCTTAAGCACATGGCTTTGGAGCGCTTTGCGGCCGTAATTACAGCATGCTAGAATGCTACCGGTCTATGTATGATAGGCGCGGATCTGGTTTCTCAACAGACCTAGAGTTAACTGGCAAAGACGGGAGTGGGAAAGATGAGGCAGCTGGAGCCGACTTGAGAACAAGCTGCAAAAAAAGCGACACAACTGAGTCTTCACTTGGACGAGTTGAAACTTCGGATGCGACCAACAAGGCTGAAAAATTCCAAATCTCTTCGCTTGACAATAAAATCGAGCAGGTTCCCAGAATAACTCTCACCAAGGCTTTAAAAGTGAACCTGCTAAGGCTCAATCAGTAGCACGTTTTGGCTATGTATTAGAAGATCGTCATCTGAACTTTTTTGTCAGCAAGTATATGCGGGCGTCAAACACACAGAGAGGCTCTCGGGCTTTCGTTCCACATACGTGAGACAAGATTGCCATCCCGTCGCCGAGACGGAAATTCCACGTGGAGGTTCCGGAGCCGCTTGGGTAGATGCATATAGCATCGACATCTTTCTTCATTTTTAGCATTTGCAGACGCCAATCTTATCTAGACACCTCTTTGTCGTTTCCTTGACAAATTGATGCCGAAGGATGATAAGGACCGACTTCCCAACTTGATCGGGATCGGCCTGGGCCAGGTGACGCATTCTGCTGGTCTGGACCTGTGTCAATTGTTTGCGCGCGGTCAACGCGCTGAGGAGCGTCGCACGATGGCCGCATCTATATCGAGAGGCTAGGCTTCCAGAATATCCCAGTCGTCATCAAGATGAGCACCGAAAAGGCCATCTTGGAGCTTTGGATGGGTCAGAAGGTTATGCGATGATCCAAGAATCGACTGTCAGGAATATATGTCCAGCAATTGACGCGTCATTGCGATAGAAGACGAGATGAACCGAATGTTCTCTCAAAAGAGGTTGGGTGTTCGATCGGAATCATGGAAGTCGATGCATGAAAGAAATGGGATTGATCCGGCAACTTCAGTGGCGCAGCCGAGTTGGTGGATCGGTTTGCGGAAAATCGAGGATGCAATAAGGTTTTCCTTGTCTGACATCTCAGCACCAACGCTGTGTATCGATAATCTCGACTGCTTGAAATCATGTAATCGTTATCGATAAGATGCAGCTCTCCCAACACCAGATCGCCAGGAAGCTTGGGGCGAGAGCGCAGTCTCTGAACAAGCCATTCATTCACCCTCATGACCTCCAACTGCAATTGTGACTCAACTGTTCAGCGCTGAATATTGATGATAAGTTTTGTGAAAGTTCTATTCATATGTATAATTCTGACTATATCGAGTTGTGACAGTTGTGCCAAATATGTTCGCCATTTCCACATGGGATTGTTTGGAGATTTTGGTTGATCTTCAGACCTGCAGAGTGACCATTTGACAATGGCGTCAACTGCCGAAACATAGCATTCAGAATGCCTAATTGACAATCTTCTAACCACTTTGGTTTGCAATAATCTCGTTGCATCCATCCAAACGGAGTTAACGGACCTTGGCGATCCAGCAATCTGTTGGGAGTTAGCGGCAGAAGAGCGCGCGATCTCCGCCAACGATTGCATCACAGCTTTTGTGGCACCTCGCAACCCCTCCGCACCGAGTCCATAACAATTGTTATTGCACACTCGCCATGGGAGTTAGCCGGCGTTAGAATGTCGTCAACGTGGGGTTAAGCTCGTCTTGACCATCGCGACACCCGTCGCCATCCCATCACCATTGACCGTTGATGGAATTGTGCCTGCTGTGTGACCCTTCATTGGATCTTGACCGCGCACGCCAGATGGACTGCAGTTGTCGAATTTCTGTAGGATGTGCGCATCATTGATGTCGCTGTGATGCATCATCGGCAGCGGAGATAGAGAGGGTCTTTCATATGGGTTGCGGAAGAGGATAAAAAGGTCAATGGGAGCGTCAATGTTGGTTTGACTTATCACATCATCATCACTTCGAGAGTTAGACGAGTATCACAAACTCAATACCTTTTATCTTCTCAACACAACTTCAGAATGGCCCCCTCCGCTGTCGAGACTACTGCCCCGGTGGTACCGGAGATCAAGGAGAAGGTCCTGCCCGGCAAGGCCCAGACGATCAACCCCATCGCCAACCAGCCATGGGAGGAAGTCCCTGAGCTCTACACAAACCACCGCGAGCCCCTGAAGCTCAGCGGCGCCCTCGACCACCTTGAATACTTCGATGTCACTCCCGTCATCGGTCGTGAGTACGTCAACGTCGACCTGGTCGAGCTCCTCCGGGCACCCAACTCGGACGACCTCCTCCGCGACCTCGCCATTACAAGTACGTCGTCACCCGTAGGCTTACCCATTCAACGCTCACTAACACCCAAAAGTCTCCCAACGTGGCGTAGTCTTTTTCCGCAAGCAAGACAACCTGACCGATGACCTGCAAAAGGAGCTGGTTGACCGGTTGGGCAAGTTGACAGGCAAGCCAGCCACATCCGGCCTTCACATCCACCCGGTCAGCAATTCCCAGCGCGAACACGGTACCAAGGACGATGAGATCAGCGTCATCTCGTCGGAGCAGGCCAAGAAGCTGTTCTCGGACCGCTGGAACGGCACCAAGCGCCACCAGAGCAGCAAGCAGCAGTGGCACTCGGATATCACCTTCGAGCCGATCCCGAGTGATTATGCCCTGCTCAGGCTGACACAGCTTCCCAAAACCGGAGGAGGTGCGTTCCACCTTTAAACCTCTGTGTGAGAAATTGACTAACAGCCCCCCTCCCCCCCAGACACTCTCTGGGCCTCTGGCTACGAACTCTATGACCGCATCTCCCCGACCCTCCGCTCCTTCCTCGACACTCTCGTCGCACACTACGCCCAGCCAGGCTTCAACGAAGCGGCGAAGCGCAACAACTTCCAACTCTATACCGCCCCGCGCGGCGCGCCCGAAAATGTCGGCGAGGCCCTCGAGGCCATTCACCCCGTGATCCGCACCAATCCAGTCACCGGTTGGAAGTCGGTCTTCGCCGTCGGTCACCACGTACAGCGGATCTATGGTCTGTCCGAGGACGAGAGCAAGCACTTCCTGAACTGGTTTGTGCAGCTGATCGTAGAGAACCATGATCTGCAGGTCAGGTATAAGTGGAAGAACGTAAACGATGTGGCGATTTGGGATAATCGGAGTGTGTACCATGCCGCGACGCCGGACTATATTGGTGAGGATTTGGGGGAGAGGAGGGGTAGCCGCGCTGTGAGCTTGGGTGAAAAGCCGTACTTTGATCCGGCAAGCACGAGCAGGAGGGAGGCACTGAAGGCGCAGAAGGCTGCTTAAGGGTCAGGGGTTCGGCCAAAGTGTTTGTTATGTTTCCGGGTTTCGTTTTCATGAATAGGGAATGCATATCATTTGTCCAGTTACTTTACTTTTCCTGGCATAAGGTTTGACAAAGCATCAACAGCGCTGATCGGTGACTCTGGTAGTCTGAGTGTGATGAGTCAGAATCACCATGATGAAGACACCACCAAGACAGTACCGATAAGACCTTAATTTAACACCTGTCCAATATCATCTACCTCGGTATTAACCCAGTGATCACTTCATTACTAAAAGCCATCATCAAGCCGAAGCAAAACGCAATCCCATAAAACACCTTTCCCAATCCCATCCGTTGAACCCCCCTCATCATCATTACTTCCCTACCACCCATTACTCCATCAACACTTTTTGGCTAACCGAGACTCCCGTCACAACTTTCTAAACACCGTCCTAAAAATCTCCCTACTCTTCACCAAATTCAGCATCCGCAACCGCTCATTATCCAGATGCGCCGCGTCACTAGCTTGGCCGCACGGAAGATGAGCCGCAGGCGCGTTGAACTCCTTCTCGAGAAATCGAATCGGCGGAATGGATCCGCCTTCCCGGATATACAACGGCTTGCGTGTCTTAGGCTTGGTTTCATCACTGGTGGCATTCGCAGGCAACGCCACGCGACTGCTGTCATCCTCGTCGGCAGCCTCGCCATTGAGGCCCCACGCCTGAACAATTGCCTCTTCCAGTGTTCGGAAGATGTAATTCCCCGGCACGCCGAGCCACGGCTCAGCCTTGTTATCGATCCTGACAGTAAGCGTATTCTCGCTGTCAAACTTGGCAAACTCGTCGTACAAGAACTGGGTCATCGACTCAATGACCTGCTCGACCTCCTGGCCGGGGACAAGACGGATACTGACGTTGGCCGTGGCATGGCTGCTGATGAGGGAGCCGTCCGGGCCAGAGACGTTGTAGCGGTGGATGGTCAGGTTGGGTTCGCGCCAGCGGGCCATGAGGCTGCGCTTGAGGACGTCGAGTGGGCCGGATGAGGGGTTGCGGCGGAGGAGGATGGAGGCAATCTCGTCATAGCGCTGCTCTTCTTCATCGGTCATGGGGAGGATACCATCGTAAAAGCCGGGGATCTTGACGTGGTTCTTGTTGTCCTTGAGCTTCGACAAGAGAAGGGTCAGGTCGGTGAGAGGTTCGGAGAGCATGTTGCTGCCATCGACACCAGAGTGGAGGTCGGGGCGCTTCGAGTCGATGCAAATGGTGGCATGCAGGACGCCGCGAAGACCGTACGTCAGGCAGGGGACGTCGTCATCAAGCCAGTAGCTGTTGGCTAGCAGAACGTAGTCAACATGACCGATGAGGTCCTTATTCTTGCGGATGGTTTCCTGGAAGCCGCGGGAGCCAGACTCCTCCTCACCCTCAATAACGAAGATAATGTCTGAGTCAAGTTGCTTGGCCTGGAGCAAGTCAGAGACAGCATACAACGCAGCCATGATAGGGCCCTTGTTGTCGCTGACGCCACGGCCATAGAGATAACCATTCCGGCCCTCCATTTTGAACGGATCTGACAGCCACTTGTCAGCCTTTATCTCGGCGGGGACTACGTCGTAGTGACCATAGAACAAGATACGCTTGCGCTCGTTGGCTGGCTCCAGCTTGCCGCTGAACCGGGCCAAGACGATTGGGTTATGCAGGCTGCCTGTGCTGAGTACATCAACCTGGGCACCGAGCCGCTTGAACAAAGATGCGAGGAATGTAGCGCCCTTGCGGCAATCCTCAGTGAATTCAGGCCGCGACGAGATAGTTTTGTACGAGACAAACTCGCGCAGCGAAGTGATCATCATATCCTCCTGGACTTCGCGGCCCTCTTCGTTATGGGTGGGCATGCCATTAACATGCCAGACACGGACAGTGTTGTCATTGGCGCCAGTAATAAAGAGCTGCTCAGTCGCGTGCACTGTGACGGCCGAAGACAAGATCTTGCCTTCGTGGGCCTTCCAGCGGTTAAGGCACTGGTACTTCTGGCTTACATTCTGAAGCAAGCCGTTCTTACCGCGGCCATAGTGGACCGTGCTATGTTTCGCGATGGAGCCACCAGTACCGCCGCTCCAAAGTAGGCCAAAGCTCATATTCAAGGTGTTGACGTTGCCGTCATGGGCCTTAATGACACGCAACTTCTGCTTAGTATCGAGATCCCAGAGCTCAATGATGCCTCTGAGCTTGCCGGCATAGAGGAACGATCCGTCGATGGCAAGTGACATGACCGACTCACTATCGTCGTGGCCAAGCACCATCATCTCCTCGATGTTGCCCACTACGCCATCTCCTTCACCGTATTCAGGTTCGTCATCGGTGAGCCTCCAAAGCTTGATTGTACCATCTCCGCCGCCTGAAATCAAGATCTCCTCGTCGGGATCGGCCAGGACGGTAGGGCCCTTCGCAATCAACATGCAAAAGACCCAACCGTAGTGAGCATACCGCTGAATGGCACTGGAATCGATCTCTAAAACTGTCTCAGCCTTAGGAATGAGGGCATAGTGCTCTTCCATGCGACGAGGGGTCGAGGTGCCGCCGACAGCACGGGAGTCAAAGAAGCGATGCTGACGAATGTCAGGATGTTTCGGCGAGTCTCGTGGCACTTGGCGAGTCGGGTCATTGAGGCTAATCCACTGAATGTCCTGGGTCTGTGTACCGAGGTACAGCGTCTGGTGCTGGGGCGACCAGGCAATGCTGAAGACGTCGCCGACGTCGTACGTGCTGTAGATTTCGTACAGGCGGATGAAGGTTTTAGGGCACCAGACGCCCAGGATGGGCTCGCAGGCGCTCGAGAAGAGGTACTTGCCGTCGTCGGACAGGAGCAGGTTCAAGACACTGCGCTTGTGGGCCTGGATAGTCTTGACATGCTGGTAGGTGCCGAGCGACCAGATCACGATCTCACCCTTGCTGGTGCCGGCGAAAATGTAGCGATCGGAGACGGCGAGGGCTAAGACAGAGCCATCGTGCCGGAGCTCTTGCATCATATCAGGAGCTTCATCGGGGCATTCGTCGTCGAGGCTGCCTGTCCGGTTCTGCGTCATGGTTGGGGAAGAGTCTGCTGCTGCAGGAAAGAAAATAGGTTAGTTATTAAGACAAACCCAATTATCCAGAGAGGATGGAATAATTGTGTTTGTGTGCAATTGGTGCCAAAAAAAGCACCGCGCGAGATGAGGACAGGAATTCAATCCATGCAAACTATGGACAGAGACAACTGAAAAGGCGGATGGAGGTGTCCCGGAGTGGATGCGTGAAAGTCGCTGACGCCATTTGTGGGCAGCAGTTCTCGATCCGCAACCCACGGCGGTGCGCGGCTGCCCCGCGCAACTGCCATCCCCGCCATTGGCAGGGG
>Ga0065720_1019314_pt1 | contig 28892 bp, 27 predicted proteins | sample Thericmetagenome_FD_59107 | JGI IMG/M metagenome (GOLD analysis project Ga0065720, IMG submission 59107) | Thermophilic microbial communities from the Joint Bioenergy Institute, California, USA of rice/straw/compost enrichment - eDNA_2 v2... | ecosystem: Engineered > Solid waste > Grass >... | reverse complement strand
TCTTCAGGGATAGGCTGCAATCTGGAAGGTGAATAAAATTCCTCGTTATTTTGGCTCTCTTCGGGAATATCATTGTATTCAGGATGCTCCTTTTCATTAGTTGATACTACAACAACTTGAGGATTGCTAATGTTAGTTCCATTTGTCTCACCTGAAACCACAGGAGCAACCCTCTTATGTTCTTCAGGTTTTTCTTCCTTTGGAATTTCTTGATCGTTAGCTACATCCCGTGTGGGTTCGTTATCCTCTGGTGGTGGAACTTCCTTTACCTCCTCTTTAGTAACTGGGGTTTGCTTAATAGTAGGCTGATCAATATGGTGTTCTGGTGATTCAACATCCTTTTGTTTAGCTTCAGGAATTAGATCCTTAGGCTCTTCAGCTTGCACACTCTTTTTATCTTCTTCAGCATGCTCCTGTTTTTTCTCTTTATGAACTTGAGCAGGGATATGATGATCTACAGGAATGATAGACTCTTTCTTGTCATCAGTTGGCTGTGTCTTTTCAGAATCCGTTGGAGTTCTAAGCTCTGGTTGTCTATTTTCACTTTTTCCTTCTTTTTGAGGAGAAGTCTTTTCGACTTTTGGATTCTCAGTTGCTTGAGATTTAACAGGCTTTTCAGGTCTTTCCTCATGATGTTTGCTTTCCTCAGGTACTTCAAGGCTCTTGTCAAGATTTGGCTTGATTGTGGGACTATCATTCTTCTTTTTCTCAGACTTTTCCCCTTCTAAGAAAGAGGAAGAGACTTCATTATGAGAGTTCTGCTTGTCTTCCTTCTCTAAGATTTCCCTGTTCTTCTCGTTTGCAGATTTCTCTGTTGATTTCTTGTTGAGTTTGGCCAATTCATCCGCCTTTCTCTTTGCTGCACCTTCCTTATGCACCTTCTCTTGAGAAGGAGTGGACTTCACAGGTCTTGGATCTTCAATATTAGCTCCTTCAGTAGCTCCGTCAACATCCTCTACTTTAAATTCGAACTCAGTTCCAATGTCCTTTCCCTCTTGGAATGCATACTGAGGAACCTTCTTCTTCCTTGGAGGTCTCTTCGTCTTGACTCCATCTAAAATTCCTGCAACAAGACCTCCCATTGACTGAGAAATAGGTTCTTCTTGTGAAGAAGCTTTCTTATCCTCAGGAACTGGGATATCCTCGGGCTGATTTTCAGTTTCTCCCTTTTTGCCTTCAATGGATGTCCTCGAGATTTCATGCCTTGAAGCCTGTCGTGATAGCTTTGCAGGTGTGGCACTAATATCATATACAGGAATTTCATTATATTCTGATTGAAGGATCGCCTCATTCATATATCCCAATGAACGATAAATCGGGACATCAGCATCGAAATGCTTAAAGATCGGAAGTCTCCTTTCCTTGGCTTCTCCTTTTTCGATCTTTTGAGGAGGCTTAGGATATCCCTTGGGATTTGGTTTCACGGTGACCTTCTCATGGATTTGAGCTTGCAGCTCTTCTTTGGATTTTCCAAGAACCTTAGCAACATGCCCCTCCAAGGCTTCAATATCCTCCATTTTGATCTCGCTTTTTTCGGATCGAGTTGGAGTTACATCTTGAGCTTCATTTTGGGGTGGAGGGGTGACAGGCCTCTTTTTGACGACGAGTGGCTTGGGCTTATTGATAGCTTCAGATCCTATCTGGCTGCTTGGAGTCTTCTTGGAGACTTTTTCAATTTGAAGAGAGTCTTCAAATTCCTCTCCGTCACCCAGTTGAGCTTGAGCCAGATCCTTGAAGTTATTTTGGCTGGAGGATACTTCAGAAGGTTGAGTCTTCTGCTTAGGAGTCTTGGAACTCTTTTGGGAAACTTGACTTTTAGGAGTAGCACTCTTAGAATCTTCATTTGAGGGAATTTCCTCACTTTGCTTAGAGACTAATTTCTTGCTTCTCTGAGAGACTTCACTTGGACTCTTTGGTTTGGAATCCTTTCTAGTTCCAATAGGAGATGTTGGTCTAGGAGAGCTGGGCTGATCAGCTTTATTTTCGGCAGGTTCTTCTTTTCTCTCAGGCTTGGGTGATACTGAACGGGATTTATCCTCAGGAGGTTTTTCGTTCCTGACTCTTATCTCAGGAACATAAGAAAATTTATCCTTTGGACTCCTGCTTGATGGATCTGCAGTCTGTGGCCTGTTGTTTGCCTTGGCTTGTAGAATGATTTCTTTAATTCCTTTCCTTTGTTTTTCATGTGATTGCTTGGACTTATCCTCTTTAGGAGGTGACGTCCAGCCAACATGGCCACCTCCAGTTCCAGATCTTGCTCTGACAAAGTTTTGGCCTCTGTTTTGCCCTCCCCAGGGAGCATTCAGAAACTCAAAGACATTCTTCTCCTTTTCTTTGCTTTCTGATCTTTCTTCAAGCTTGCCTTGCTTGAACTTGTCTCTGATTAATTTGAAGTTTTGACTTGGCTTGTAAACTTCAGGCTTCTTGTGCTATATTTCTTAGACAATATTCTATAAACTCATACTTCCTCTTGCCTCTCTTCCAATTGTTCTTCCTTTTCCTTTTCCTTTTCCTTTTCCTTTGACTTCTCTGGACTTTTCACCACCTCGTTGTTCTTGAATGCCGTCCACGCCTTATAAGCCTCACTTCCTGCTTGTTGGACCTTGAAAATTTTATTCTTAGAGGCATCTTGTAACGTAGGCAGAACTTTTTCCTATTCCATTATGCTGAATATCAATCACTATACCAAAATGCTTGAAGTTGTTTTATCGTCAAGTGGGTCGGCCTGCATAGCGGCAGCTAATTCAAGCAAGAGATTACATGCCTCAACTTGTTTCTAGGATGTGAGATTGAAAAATATTCGACTTACGACGTAGTATTGATTTTGAGTGTTCTTTGATTTGATCATGTTGCAGATTTTGTCAACAAAGAAGACCAATGTCCTTCCACGGATATGCTTTGTACCTACATTTGCGAGGATAATAGAAATAGCCTTCAATAACTCTGCAAAATCATGATTAGTTTTCTATACTTTCATTCAAAACATTCAAAATAGATACCAGGATAAGATTGAAGATTCTGGAGGCAATATAGTCAAGGACTTCCATTTTCTTCTCCTGCTGGATAAGATTAATGAATTCGCAGAGACAAATAGCAGCAGTATGTTGAGTAGCTCTATCAGCTCCACCATTAAGGATGGAATATAGTGGCTCAAACATGATGAGAGCAATAGTCTCAGTGCTCTCATCAGCGAGACAACTCGTATATAACTCATTCAATGATCTTGCACATGCGACTTGGATATTATGATTTGTTTCCTATTTGTTTATTTTCAAGAGATTGTCTTATACCTTGAAATAGCCATGAATACCCTCACAGAGTCTGACAACAGACTTAAGGAAATCAGGGGGTTTGTCTAGAGGGTCAAGGAGATTTTTCTTGAAAACACCAGCAATAAATCCAAGGATGAGAACTTCAACTTCTTTTGTGGCAGGGCTAAAGTTTCTTTTCTGGTCCAAAAGACAAGAAAAATATATTCTTAGACACTGTGGGGTATAATTTGATGCAATTAGAATTTGAATTTCTTTGAGACCCTATACGCTTTACCAAAAGAAATTTGAATCTCACTATTTGTCTTGTTTCGTTTACAGAAATTTTATTCAATGATTCTTGGAAAGAAGTCTTGACGGATATTTCAGTTTCATGAGGATTGGGAGAACCAGGCCTTATTCTTTTCATTAGCTTGTCTTTTATTCCTAAGGGCATGGCCGATTTAGGTCGAACCTCTATATCTATTTAGAGTTTTAATCTTTCTTTTACTTTGAACAACTTTATAGAAATCGGAAGGTTTTTCCTGTTCTCCTGAATGTTTTTCTGGAGTTTGAATTACGGGATTTTCTGATTCTTGCTTATCGTTCTCCATATAGTATTAATGAAATAAATTTATAAATAAAACAGTTCTAATTCGAACGAAAAGAGAATGTTTAGTGTAACTAAAGGCACTTGCCTAAGGATAAAGGGTTGTACAAGTACTAAGTATAGAGTAGATAGGAAAACAAAAAATCATGCATAAAGTATGATTTTCAAATAAAGCAAATGGAATCATTATATTTAGAATGATTTAGCAGGTTGGAGAACAGATGATGCATCAAAGTTAAGGTTGCATGATCTGGCCCAGCCTGAAATAACATTCTTCATCAACATCATAACAGTGAGAGGTCCAACTCCTCCAGGAACTGGAGTAATGAGACCAGCTCTGTTAACAGCGTCAGCGAAGTTAATATCGCCGACAACTCTCTTCTCGCCATAAGCTTCAATGACATTGATTCCAATATCAAGCACAACAGCACCTGGTTTGATCCATTCGGCTTTGATAATATTATGTTTACCAATTGCAGTTAGAATAATGTCTCCTTGACTGATATGTTCATCAAGATTGGGTGTCTGAGTGGTACAGTTGATCAAGGTTGCTCCGTTCTTCATCAACAAAGTAGAGAGAGGAAGGCCAACAACCCTGCTTCTGTTCACAATGACACATCTTTTTCCAGAAATATCAATATCGAACTCTTTTAGAATGTGTAGGCAAGCTGAAGGAGTACAAGCGATATGGTGAGGCAGACTTTCATCAAGAAACAGTCTGGATAGGTTTTCATTAGTAAGTCCGTCTACATCCTTCTCTGGCATGATTGTATCAATGATCCTCTGTGTTGATTTCCTCAAGTGAGGAGGGAGAGGCAATTGGATCATGGTTCCATGAATATGTGGGGTCTCGTTCAATTCAAGAATCTTATCTATTAATCTAGCCTCGGAGGTATCTTCTGGAAACTCATAATTGTAGCAGTTTATCCCGAGAGCTTGGCAGGTTCTCTTTTTACTTCTGAGATATAGGAGAGCGTCCTGCTTTTTGCCCACACTGATGATGGCCACACCAGGCTTATTATCTTCCTGAACATTTTTATCTAGGAATTGTTTCATATCACATTGCAACTTTTGAGCTAACTTGTTTCCATTGACGACTTGAGGCATTGACTGGCCGAGGCCAGTTGAGCAAAATGAGAAGGAAACAATTCCTGAAAATTTATTTTTTATAAGACGAGCACTTCCTAGCATTTGACTTTTTGATTATGAAAATAATTATAAATCAAAAAATGAGATATGCTTAAATACAGACGCGGCCTGTTTAATTTGATTAATTTTGGCCAACTCACTTCTAATTGGCTTTCCTCCTTCACTAAGCGTACTTGCCTTATTCTCATGCTTAGATCACGATTTCCTTGATGAGCCCATATGACCCATCATATACTACTGTTATACCGCACTTCTCACTTCAACTGGTCTACCAAAAAATTTCTTCGACGTTTCACTAGTAAGGATATGAAGGTAGGGATGACAAAGAATGTTCTTATGCTATTATATCATCATCGAATCATTTTTTAATAACTTCATCTTAGAGTTCAATTTCATTTTAATAGCTAAAACCCTAAGAAAAACCAATATTTTGAGACAACACTCTATCCATACTTCAAAATCTGGCTCAACACTCCAGAATCCACTTATACCTGAAGAAAGACAATCAAGTATTAGAATTTTAGTATTTCTTCATACAATAAGCTTTATTTTGGTGTGTGTAGGCTTGAGGTTATCGTTAATGATGTCTGAGCTACTGTAATAAGCGATTCATTATAATATCATTTATCATACTCCATTTTCTTGTCTGATTCGGACAAGAATTTTATTAAAATAACTTAAATTAATAACAGAACCAATTATTTCAACATTAGAATTTTCTATCATAACATACTGAAATTCAAATATGATACAGAGTCCCTGTTCAACCAACCTAATTTGATCCATAAAAAGTCTCTCAGTTGGAGCTCTGATAGATAATTATCGCCATCCCTAACCCAAGTAAAGAGGGATCTCACATCTTTATCAGGATATCAGTCATGTGAGCGAGAGAAACCGAGAGTCTTCATTGCACTTGAAAATCGTTATTTCTTTACCCGAAAAGAACACTTAGTGTTCATTTGACTGTATTAAAATAATGTCATGAATGACCAAATATTCTTCAATTCATCTTTCGATTATTCCGACTGAGATCTCCTTCGTTAACATCATTATCATCGCCTGCTAAATATATCACGAATATTCTTAAATTGTTTCCTTCAGGTCGAAAAGGGGTTTAGTTTCTTGCTGAAAAAGTAAATTACTGGCTATACCAGGTCACAAAGAATGAAATATCTGTTTATATATACAGAGATCTATATATCTTCTTGACTAATTTGCTAAAGTTTACTTCGAAATTCAAAAGTTGGGACATAGTCTATAGTTTGAGAATTCGCCATCTTGGCAATATATCCGTCGTTTGTGTTCCATATTTCGAGTTCCTTGATCTGCTTTTCATTCTTCACTTCAAGGTAATCGATCATATCCTTGAAGATATGAGAGCTATATGAAAAATTCATATCGTTTAAAATTCCCTTCTGTCCATGGGTAAAGTTATATGTAATGAGACCAAGGAAGTACCCCTCTTGGCTTATAATGGCTCCTCCACTAAAACCATTATACACTGGGCAGGTTGTTGCGATAAGGAAAGGAAGGTTTTTATAGACAATAATCTTGCTAACATATCCTTGGGTAGCGATAGATTTGAAGTCAAGACTCTTCATTTCAGAGAAGGTATAGCCTACGGCGTAGACCTTGCTTCCCTGGAGATATCTCACATCCACGGAATGATCAAGAAATTTTTCTGTTTCTTTTATAAGCCTCTTAGCCTTTGCCGATAACTCCTGTGTGATCTTTAGCAAGGCCATATCGAGATTTCCATGGGAAATCTCAAAGAGTTCAGCTACATATAGCTCATATCCATCATGATAATTTATTTCAATTGTAATTTTCATGCCTTCTTTATTCTCAACAACGTGCTTGTTCGTTAGGATATATCCATGTGCTCCAAGCAAAATCCCAGAGCCAATGGTCGTCCCGATCATAACCTTTACAATTCTTGGGATCAAAGTCTTAATAGACATTGTCCTAGAAGTCGGCCTATATTTTGAAGTCAAGATCTTCCAGACGTCATTGCTCATCTGAGAATCAGGGGCCCTAAGCAATAGATCTATTAGATAATGAGTTCCCAAGCACACAGTAAACCCTGTAGAATCTTGTGAATATGGAGATATATTCCCAAGTGTTATTCCCAATACTTGTAGCTCACGATTAAAAACAGGGGATCCTTCTTCACCCTCTTTTGCTGAGCTGTTGGTTAGAAAGATAAAGCCTTTCCTACTGCCATAAAAGCTCTTTTTGCTTGGCTTGCTCGCAACTTTGCAGATTTGGGCCACTTGTACAGTGTTCTTGTATAGCATGGGACTAACAAGGGCATAGGGTGAGGATAAAATATACACTTTTTCGCCTTCGGTGGGTTTTTCTATGTTTAGTATATGAGAATAACGTAACTTCATAGGAAAGAAAGCAGGATTAGTTGACTCTAGTACGAGGATAGAAAAGAACTTAGAATAGGCATATGTCCCATTGGTCTTTAGGCTGGGATGGGAATCAAAGAATGTGTTGGAGTTCTTTGATCTAAATTTGAATATCTCAGAGAATGAGTTTGCCAGTTCTTTTGACAAGAATAAATAGGTGGGGACTAGCTCGATATAATTATCCTTATCGCTTTCATTATTTGCATCAAGTTTCTCATTATGATAAAGATAGAATCTTATTCTTTTTCTCAGTTCGTCATTGTCGAGCTTTAAATACTGATTTTGTGTGAGACTTTTTAGTTCATCTTGAGACAATAATGGGAATAAAAAGTACCCAACTGTCACAAGCAGAGGTTCTTTAGTTGGCAAGATTAATGTAGAAACAGAATAATTGAAAGTCTTATCGCCTGCGCCTGCAAGAGCCAAGGGGAAAGACTCAGCCAGGCCTCTATCAATTGTTTGGATAAGAATGTATGAAGAGAAGGCAGCTGCCTCTTCCAAGACTTTTGACCTAGAAGCTTTCATAAATTTTTATTTTAGAAAAAGCAAAATTGCATAATAGCTTGTTTTTGACGTCATATAACATATATTAAGCAAGAATATCGTAAAATTTCTCAGTACTAATAGCTGCAGGCAGCTAAAATTTACAATTCATTTTCCTTCAATATTATAGCTCAGCCCTATGTCCTTCACCAGTTGTTTCGGCTTCTTTTGTCTCAGTTTTAGAGGCAATATCGTCACGGAGCTGCTTGGCCTTTCTCACTAAAAAATTACTTAACGAAATATTCTCTAACCCTCTTCATCAGGATTGAAAGTCATGGCAAGATAAGCCTTGTAAGTAAATCCGAACAATTCGGGATCTTTATACACGTCAACCATGACACCTTGGTCTTTTTCGAATTCTCTGACACCTACAAGATAAAAACAAGGAAATTCTCTTCTAACCATATTTGTCAAGTAACTGATTAAAGATGTTTGTTCTAAAAAGTCTGCCTTCTCTGGGAATACCTCTCAAAACAGCCTCAAAGCTAGATTGAGCTTGCTACAATATTACTAAAAGCCTGGAATTCGAACCTCCTTTCCATATTTCTCTGTCAATTCAGCAACAATAGCCTCAATCATTTCCTCATCCCTGTAGTACTAAAGATATCACAAATATCATTATTTCTTTACTCCATTCTTTTGGAAAAGTAATTCGATTGCCCCTCTGATGGCTTTAACAGCTTCTTCTTTTTGTGTGATATTGTCAGCAATTTCCTCGGCACCACGGATGAGAGCACTAATTTCTTCAGCAGTAAAATCGCCACCTTCTTGAGCAGATGCGAAGAAGATCTGAGAGACCAATAAAAGTCCAATGGAGACCGCCAAAATGTTTTTCATGTTTGATGTGTTAAATTATCTTTTAAACTTTATCTAATCCCTGGGAGTTGTATTCAATTTATGTTCATTTTTTCAAAAATAGCAACTAATCCTCTTTTTCTTCCCCCAAAGAACTCCATGAACCTCAATTCCTACTTCATGACTATCAAATAGTAACAGGTAATTACATTTATCTTTTCCAGAAAATAAACAAGTAAAAAAGTTATTTAAATTTCTGTTGTATTTAGAGCCCACTTTAAGTAGCAGAATACCATAGAGCTATTGTTTTGTTTGAAGAAATTGAATAAGGGAACAGTTATTTTTTCAGACTAAGGCAAAATCATACAGGAAAAACATAACCGAAGTATGTACTAACAGAAATAAACATGGTCTCAGGAACTCCTGAACACTTTACAAAAAAAGTTTAAAAGGCTTTGTCACTCTTAGGAGTTAATTCCTGTACAAACTCTGAATAGGAAATTTTATTATCCCTGTTGACATCAAGTCTATCCATCAAAAGCTTGATTTCTCTGTCAGTCAAGAATGTGTTGTGCTTCTCAAGGGTTGCCCTTAACTAAACACATTTAAAAAATAAAAAAAAGTAGAGTACCTCAATAGGGGAGATAGCTCCATCTTCATCAATATCAAAGTGGTTAAAGGCTTCATGGGTATTGAAAACGAACTTCTTGTTCAATCTTTGTCTCAAAGACTCAGAAGCACCTTCATTTTCCAATAGAAGTCTGATAACCTTGGAGATCTGGGTTCTAGTTTCAAGCTTGAAGCACTAAAGAGTTAAAAAAAGTTTCATTCGATTTACTGTAACATCAATTTCAGGGTTAATTTCAATGGGCTTTCTGGACTCAAGAATGTTAGCGTATTCTTCAGCCTTAGGAGTGAAGGCTTCAGCGAGGTCATTGAATCTCAATTTTCCGTCATTGTCTCTGTCATACTTTCTGACAAACAAATAGAGTTCCTCTCTGTTGGGATAGACACCGAAGAGTCTCATTCCATCTTCCACTTCAACAATGGAAATGACTCCCTTTTGTTCAACATCAAAAAGTCTGAAGAACTCCAAAAGATTGAAGTCAGGTTTGAGGGCTAAGTCTTGCTTGGCAGTCTCAAGATCCTTGTCCAAGAGAATGAATTGCTTGAAGGTGTGGATCAAGGGGTCAAATTGTCCTTCATCGAATTGAAGACCTTTTCTAATACCACTCTTTGAAGCAGATTCGTATAAACTGGTGCTTGGAGTGGCCTTTTCACCAGAGAAGCTAGCGTAGACGTTGCTCTTCTTCAATGGCTTCTCAACACTTTGGAGGAGCTTTTCTTCATAGAGCATTTCGTCATAGGCAGTTCTCTTGGGAGACTTGCCAGGAGACTTTCTTCTAGAGGGGGATTCAGCTCTTGTGACAGGTTTATTGAATTCGGTGTACAAGTTAGATCTTCTCAAAGGTGAGGCGCTTCTTTCAACTAAAGATTGCTTCAAAGGAGAAGATCTTTGAGGAGAAGCGGTTCTCTTACTAGGGGAGGCCCTAACGTGAGGGTGCTGAATGGTAGCAATCTTCTTAGGAGAGCCGGAGTCAAGGGTTCCAGCAGTGCTAAGAAGTCTTCTGGTGGGGGATCTGCTGCTAGATCTGACAGGAGAGCTGTATTGTTTTTCTAATCTTCTGCTAGGAGAGCTAGCGTGCTTTCTAGGAGAGCTACCGCCGAGGCTTCCAATCTTGAGGGCAGCTTCAAATTCATCGAAGTGGATAAGTCCATCATCATCCTTATCGAGACGTCTAAGGATAGCGATGATTTCGTCATCATTGGGGAAGATGGCTTGACCTCTGAAGAAGCTCTTCAGGTTATCGTAGTCAATTCTTCCTGAGTTGAATTGATCAATTGCAGCAAAGGCAGCAGTTGGAGTGTAGTCGAATCTGTTTTTGAGGGCAGTCTTTTGGTATTCGAGGTTCAAGTAAAATGATATTTCACGATCGATAACTTTAGTGAGGGCGTACTCAACATCATAGGGTAGAAACTCATTTGGACCGACGGTGTAATTGGGTCTTTGGGTAGCAATTGCTCTCAAGGTAGGATTGTCCATAGGCAATACTGCGAAGAGGAACTCATTATAACATAATCTTTCATCACCGTCTTGGTCGTATCTTTGAATGAAGGCTCTGACGTTGTTCTCAGTATAAAATACGCCATTATCAGCTAAGAAATTTAGGATTTCTAGGGTGCCAATGCTTCCTCTTCTATGACGATCAATTCTCTTGAAGGCAGCATATGGTTCAAAGTCCTTTTGTTCAGCAAGAATTTGTCTCACAATTTCGATTTGTCGTTCTCCGTCACTGACGGCCAACAAGTAATCGGCAAGTTTATTACGGGTCTCGTAGCTAAGCATTGTCAAACAGAAGTTTGATGTGTTTTTACGCGATTTAATCAATTATAACAGACTGTATGCAAGCAAATTAAATTTCTTTAACAGACACATAAAATTATTGCTAACTTTTATTGCCCCTTTGAGACTTATTCCTGACTCTTGTACACCAAGAAGATATTACAAAGAAAGAAATCATCAACAAAATCAGTAGAAATTTTGCATAAGTAGTTATTTCTCATGTTCTCTAATTACAAAAAGTAATTCCATCTATCATATTCTTAACTCTGATCCCCAGCGCTACACCTTTTACATAACAAAATAATGATTTTACTTGTCAAAGTTAAGGAAATTATCGAATTCCGGTGTTGGCTATAAAATGTTAAAGAGATCGCAAAATATTATTATACCTTGTTTCTAAGCTTTTCCACTGTGGATTCATGATCTTTGGCGCTTTTCTGGGGAGTTAAACTCATTCTAAGTTCATGGATATATGAGTCTGCATCCGAGGTAAAATCTGGTTGCTTTATAATTTTTTCAGGGCTTCCAAGATTGATCGTATCCTCACAACCTGGTGGAGTTTTCTCATCACCAGGGGGCGTTTTCTCCTCAGCCAGGCTATTCATATCCCTTTTTATATCAGAACTGTCGCTCATATGTCCAGATTCTGGTTGCTTGTTTAATATTGATAGTGCAGCAGTTCTTGCAGGAATTTTGGGATTTATGATTGGAGGTAGAATTGAGCCTTTCTTTTCCTTGACTTTGGAAGATTGAAGCAAGTTTGCAAGATTTCCCAGAGGAACTTTGGGTGAGGTTAGCTTAGTTTCAGGTGAGCTGTTTTCTTGCTTATCTGGCGATCCCAATAGGCTAAGATCCTTGGATTCTCTGCCTTCTTTTATAAATGGAGAGCCATCATTTCTGCTATCCAAGGACTGCTGGCTTCCGAATGTGAAGTTGTTCTCCTTTCTATTGATGAATTTACTGAGAATGGAGTTAGGTTTTGATTGTTCGTTTAGCTTTTTGGAATTTTCGCTCTCGCCTTGTCCTTGGTCCTGCTGCACATGCTATTAACTCAGAGATATAATAAGTATCTTACGTCCATATCCTCTTCTTTCTTTTTGCCGATTAGACCACCTTTTCTTAGCATCTCAAGAAGCCCACCACCTCCTCCTGAAGGCTTATTAGGTGGTATTTCAGGTGGAGCTGCCTCTTGTTTTACATTCTCCTTAATAGTAGAGAGAGACCTGGTCGGCATCTTCAAGATGCTTGCCGAATGTTGAATAGTTGGTGGTTTGACAAGCTTAGGCTTCTTCTTTTCTTTGACAATGTCTTTTAGGATAACATCTTTAAGATATTCGGTTGATTTGAGAAGTTTCCTTGTTTTGGCAGGGGTCTGCCCTCCATTCTCATCTTGGTCTTTATTGATTTGTGCGAGCTTCCTTTGGAATTTTTCTTTTCTCATTTCTGCGGTTTTCTTAATCTGATTCAATATAGGTGGGAAGTCCTTGAGAACCTCTAAAAAGGCTTCTTTTGCGACTACAAGCAATATGGTAGGTTCAGAAGCTTGACAGAAGCAAAATCTTTTTTTCTAAATACTCAATAAAGTTATTGAGAGGGATACGTTTTCTAAGATCTCAATTTCTCCAAAATAAGTTCCTTCTATCATGGAATATATGCCCTGTTCCTGATCATTTATCAGCTTGACACCACCTTTGGATATAAAGAAAACTAGATTGGTAAATAATGTTCAGAAAGGAAGTATTACTTTCTTCAGCGGGATCATCTTCTCTATACAAAATTTCTTTTTCTTTTAATTTGAGGACTTTGATGTGAGTGACTAGAGCAGCAGTAAAGTTAGCGTCTATCTGTAACAGGCGTATATTTTTGATCATGGCATAGTATGAGTATAGAAGAAGACTGGTTCTGAGATTAGCAGGAAGTTCCTTGAGCATTTCGGTGGGATCCATCCAATAATAGACGTTTTCTTTGTGGTTAAGTCTAGAATTTAGTTTCGAAAAATAAGGACATTACTCAAAGAATCTTTGAACTTTTTGTCTCATGAACTCAGGAAGCTTGACCTTGATGGCAAAATTGTTAAATGCACTGATTTTGTTCTATTCTTTTAGGCAAAAAATAATCAATTACCTTTAGAAGTTGCGATCTTCTGTCAATATTTGCCAGAATTGTTGACAAATTACCGATGGTAAATGAATAAAACAGCACTCCAGCCATCATCCATGAAACACACACTATCTTCTCCAGTGTGGTCTCAGGTGGGATATCACCATATCCAACCGTAGTAACTGTTTGGAAAGCCCAATAGAAGGAAGCTATATACTGATCCACTTCATCAGCATCTCTGATCCCGTATCTTGTGACCCAGCATCGATCCCCGAAGTTATCCAATCTTGCCTAGAGGGAATTAACATATTAGACTAGCTTATTTACTGTGAAAAACCATAAGCAACCTACGATGTGGTTCAAGAAGACAACATTCAGAATAACTTTCACCATTTTGATTAAGCCCATATTTATGTTGAATTTCTTCGTCATCTTATGTAAAGAATGATTGGAAGCAAAGAGCTTCATCATCTTGAAAAGTCTCAGAACTTTCAACAATCTATAAAGTCTTGGGAATCTAAGCAGCCTCACTAGCTGACTATATTTTCCAATTGAAATTCTATAATCTGTTATGTCAGATAGAATCGTGTCAAAAGGTATGCTTTCAAATTAGTTATTTCAAGGAAATTTTTTACATTGCAATAAGATCAATCCAGAACCAGCCCTTCAAGTAAGTAAGGATAATAGATCTGAAATCCGTTACAAGACCTCGTTTCTCATCGTGATAGGCACTGATAAAGTTGATAACCATGTCAATCCCGAATCCAATATTGAAAACAATGTCAATAGTGTCAAATGGTCCTGAGCCATCTTCAACAAAGCTGACTCTGTATGGAGTAAGAATTGCAGTTGCCACAATCAGAATGGTTAAAATAAGGGTCCAGACCATAATAAAGGGACTACTAGGCAATAATGGCTAGATAGTCATTAGAGATAACTAAGAAATTTATGTACCAAACAAGCTGTTCTAATTTCAACATTCTTCTCCTTCTCAAACTCCTTCAAATGATCTACCGGCCTAATGGCTCCCATGACCTTGACTCTGTTTTTCAGAGTGAACATGATCCCAATAAAGTATATCACATACGAAGCCCTTTTAAATTTCTTTATCAAAGCTATTTTCGCAGGATCCGTCTCCTCTGGGATTGGCGGTGGGGTATCTATTTCTTGAATCTATCATTTTATTACAAATCTTGTTAGAGTTACTTCCTCGTATTCAGACTCGTGTATTGACCCTGGATTAAAGTTGGCATGTCCAGCCCTAGCCTGCGTATTTGCCTTCCTTAGGAGCTTTCCAATCGAGTTGTTCCTCTGAAGCATATTCTGAACTGTATCAGTTGAACCTCTTCTAATCTTAGAATCTTTGGGAAATGCTGGTGTTGCCTGGACATTGTTGGATGAATCTCCCAATGTAAAAAGAGAAGTATTATTGTTGTTGGCATGCGGCTCTGAGCTAGCTCTTAAAGGGGCGAATCCTGCTTTGTGATTGACTGCGACAGTCAAATCTCCTTTCATTCTTCTCGCAAACAGGGAAAGTTTGGAGTTTGTGTTTGGGAAGTTGTGTGTAGGGTTTTCTATGCGATCATTCTCTTTTGTTTCTTCTTTGGGCTGTGTAACTTCATTGGAAGAGTCTTGATGCTGTGCAGGATTTTCATTATTATTAGTTTGAAGGTTTTGAAGGTCATTATTATTCGAGGATTCGGGAGAGACACTAGAACTCCTGATAGATTGATCAAAGAATCTTGATTTTCTTGTTGGGGGTTCGCTCATTTAGCAGGTATGACCTGAGCTTGAAAATAACTTAATTTATTTCAGAATATTAAAATTTGAAAGAAATGGTAAAAAAATGTTGAACGCTGAACAGAGATATCAATTTTCAGAGAGTAGCTCAAGGACTATTGGAATTGGAAATAAACGTTTAATATTAAAGTGCTTTATATACTCAAAAAGCCTAAGAAGGACAGGATATCAATTATTTATTTATGAAAAGTATGTACACAAGGAGTATTAATTTATGCCGTTTTGGGCTTCAACCTAGGGTTCTTTGGATCTTCACCAATGTTCTCTTCCTTTGGTTGGTCAGCTTTATCATTATTTGTTTCTTCTTGAGCTTTCTTATATTCTAAGTATGCTTTATAGTTAGACTTAGGAGCAAATGGTCTTTCTCCAAGGATCTCAATGATGCTCTGGAGGTCCAAGGTTTCCTTTTCAAGAAGAGCTTGTGAGAGGGCTTTAATTTGTGTTTGATATTGTCTAACAACCTGTCTGGTTCTCTCTGTGCATTCATCAATGATTCTCTTGATCTCTCTATCGATTTCCTTGGTGGTCTCATCACTATATTTCTTGACGTACTCTTCATCAGAGAACCCAAGATATCCGATCTTTTCGCTCATACCGAACTTGGTGACCATGTTTCTGGCAATATCATATGCCTTTCTCAAGTCATCATAGGCTCCAGTAGTGACTTTTCCATTGAAGAACTCCTCAGCACATCTTCCTCCCAGGATACAGCAAATTCTGTCAAGAAGCTCTTCCTTAGTCTCAAGGCTGCTTTCATTGGGAAGATATTGAGCGAAACCAAGAGATCCCTTGGAACGAGGAATGATGGTCAGCTTAAGGAGGGGGAATCCACCTTCAAGGAACCAACTGACAACAGCATGTCCTGATTCGTGAACAGCAACAATCTTTCTTTCTTCCTCAGAAATGATTCTCTTCTTTTCCAAACCGGCCAAGACTCTTTCAGAGGCAGCTTCGAATTCCTCAGTAGATACAGTAGTCTTTCCCTTTCTGGCAGCCAAGATAGCAGCCTCATTACAGAGATTGTGAATATCAGCTCCACTAAATCCTGGAGTCAGAGTAGCCAATCTCTTAGCATATTCTTCCATAGTCTTGGAAGGATCGAGCTTCAATGGCTTCAAATGGACCATGAAGATCTGCTTTCTTCCTTCAATATCTGGCAATGTGACTTCAATGTTTCTGTCAAATCTTCCAGGTCTTGTCAAGGCGGAATCGAGCAATTCCTTTCTGTTGGTGGCGGCTAGAACGACAACATTAGTGTCGGTTCCAAAACCGTCCATTTCGACAAGGAGCTGATTCAAGGTGTTGTCCTTTTCATCATTTCCTCCAAATTTGCTATCTCTCTTCTTACCAACAGCATCGATTTCATCGATAAAGATAATAGAAGGAGCATGTTCTTTAGCTTGCTTGAACAAGTCTCTGACTCTTGAAGCACCCACACCAACAAACATCTCAACAAAGTCAGAACCAGAAATATACAAGAAAGGAACTCCTGCTTCACCAGCAGCAGCCTTAGCTAAAAGGGTCTTACCAGTTCCTGGAGGTCCTGAGAGAAGGGCACCTCTAGGGATCTTAGCACCAATTTGGTTGAATTTCTTGGGATTCTTCAAGAACTCAACAAACTCCATAATTTCAACCTTGGCTTCATCTAAGCCGGCAACGTCCTTAAACCTGGTAGGGATCTTCTTGTCAAGACCATAGATCTGAACTTGGGTCTTGCCCATTCCCATGGCATCACGGCCTCCGCCCATGAGATTACCGAGGCCAGTTTTGAGTTGTCTGCCGATCATAAATAGGATACCTACGGTGGCACCAAGGTAGATGACGTTAAGGACTCTATCGAATATCTGGGCAGAATCCATTCCATAGACGAATTCGACTGGGATGAGACGATCAGTTGAGACTCCTTTTTCGAGTTGGTATTTTTCGAGGTTTTCGAGGAAATGATCAACATTTCCCAAGACTAAAGCCTTTTCTCCTTCTCCAGCGACATCGATGATAGCATAAGGCTTGTAACTGCCTTTTGTGTTCAACATTTTGATTTTGATCCTCTTGACCTTATCAAGCTCCAGGTAGTTCTTCACGAACTCGGTGTAAGTGATGGTCTCTTTCTCAGTATAGTATTCATACAAGCCCTGAGCCAGTAGCAGACCGAGTACACCCATACCTAAGTAATGCTTTAATTCAAACTTGAAAGGACCCTTTGGATCGGAGCCCTTTCCGCCCTTAGAGTCCTTAGAGTTGTGAGAGGTCCAGAGAAAGCCTAGATTGGGGGCTTTATCTTTCTTTTCTTTCTTGGAAGTCTCAGCAGCTTCGTTTTCAATATGTTCCTCTTCAACTTTTTTCTCTTGTTGAGGTTCGTTATCCTTCTCGTGCTGGGGTTTTTGTTCCTGGGCTTCCTCGACTTCGATTTTCTGCTCAGATTTTTTGTTTTCTTTGGGGATTTGCTGCTCTTGTTTTCTGTCACGTTTAAATTTTTCAAACCCTCTAGGTGTCTTATTCTCAGAAAAAGCGAATCGAGGCACCATAGTGTACTTATATTGAGAAGCGAAGGTACTAGTTGTCAATAGTCCCTTGGTTCTGTTTACAGTTTTGACAAGGTTTCTTAACATTTATTAGATATTTAATTATTTAATTTGGGGCTAGCTTGCTTAAATCCTGCTTTTAAGTTTAAGGTAAGAAATTTCTCTGTATGAGATCTGATAGAATCTGATGATTTAGTCAAAGGTAATGTGCTATATTTGAAGTTTTTAATCTCGGTTGGTGAATATCTTAAAAATAAGCCTTGACTTCTTTTCAGAAAGTGTACATATAGAACGTTCCATTTAATCATTTGCTTTCAGAAAGCTTTCTGATGAAACAGTTTTCATATCAGTCCAAGTTACAGAAAGATATTTAAGTCGCATTTTTAGTTATCATTAGTCCAATATCCGTATAGTCCAGATCTATAAATTTGAAAAGTCTAGATATCCCGCAAATTTATTTGAACTACATTACTCTCGTTTGAGATTTCCTACGATAACGAAGCCCTTTTCGCTAATCATCCTACACAATTCTTAATACATTCTTCCAGACAATACATTAACATAATAACTACTCGGGTAAATTATAGTAAGATCATTAGGCATAAATTCCTTGAAAACATTGAAATAAGACCAAACCATGTAGAATCAGTACCTAGAGTATAGCCTTACTTTTTTTAGCTCTGTATATTTTTCTCATACTTTGGCTAATAAATTTATTTATAAGAAAGGATTTTCTTCAAGAAAATGTTAACTAGATCATGCTATAGAAGTCTCAGATGCTTGAATAAAGTCTCAAGCATCTCGACACAGAAGTTTTTCTTCTCTCAACTCCCTCAGAGGGACGAGAAACAAAAAGAAGTCTTCGATTCTATTGTAAGATCGAATACTCTGGCCAAAACTCTGATGAAAAGTTTCACTGATGGCCAGGACCTTCTTGCTTACTTCCCTACACATGACCCTGTTAGAGTATATTGTAATATATTCATATGTAACCACTAGAAAATGAGATGGCAGCAGGAAGATGACCTTAAAAAGTGGGAAGAAGTTCTGGTTGAGCAAAGAGTTAGGCCTTCTGCTTTAGTTCCTTTGGTTAGCCTTTTATTCACAGGCCTTGGTAAACTTTTCTGCTGTTAAATAACAAAATAGGATTGTTCAGTGGCCTTGCTGGAAGATTTGTTACTGTGAGAATTTGTGTACTCATTGAAAGGATTTTGGAAGAGTACCAGGATGAAAGCTTAAGAATCTTGAATGAGAATAATGTTGATGAAAAGGAACTTAGAAAGGTAAATATAACAAAAAGAGATCTCAAAAAGTAGATGTTAGTTGAACTTCGTGACAAGGGATATGATCTTAATCAGGAGATTATAGATAAATATGATATAAAGGTATATTAGAATTCAATGAAGCTAATTTATAAGCCAACTCAAGTGGAGGAACAGTTGCTTGGTGTGGTGAAGAGTGTATTTGGATGTCTTTTCAGTATTACAAGAAAATGGTAATTATTCATAATTCGAGGTTTTAGTCTCTTTTTATAAATACTTGTCTATATCAAATGGAAAAGCCATATAATTACAAATTGCTTTCATAGAGAGTAATAAATCTGAACAAAAGTTGAATAGAAAAAATATTATGATCCACAGCAGCTGTCATCCTTTTTTCCTAAGTTAGATTGCCCTCCATAGCCAGGGCCCATTTTGATTTTTATTTGCTTCATGTAATTATCATCATGATGAGTAGTTTGATTCTTTTGCTGTTCTTCATACACAGCTAAGTAATTTATTATTCAGAAATGTACTGCTTACTCTCTACCAGACTTTCAAATGCTTCCTTAACATTATGTCCAGTCTTTGCAGAGGTTTCCATAAATAACAAATTATATTTTCGGGCAAAATCAGTTGCCTCTTCTATGGTGACTTTTCTGAGAGAAGGGTCTTCCTCAACCAAGTCTGCTTTGTTCCCAATTAACATAACCACGATGCCTTCTTCAGTATGGTCATGGATTTCCCTTAACCAACCAACAGTATTCTCAAAGGTTGTTCTATCGGTTATGTCGTAGAATAGGAGAGCTCCAACAGATTTTCTGTAATGTCTACAAATTAGGAGTATGCTAGAGTTGCTTTACGAGGTTGTAATTGACTTGTATTTCTCAGAGCCGGCTATAATATTAGGAAAAGTGATGAAATGGTTACAAGTATCCCATATTTGAGCCTTAACGACAGTGCCATTCTTTAATATTATACACTTAGTCTGATACTCGACTCCGAGGGTGGGGGCCTGATTCTTGTTCATTAGATTCTTAATATATCTAAAGTAAATGAGAATAAATTAAGAAAAAATAGAACCTTGTAAGGAAACTGGTCTTACCGACTCTTACATCTCCGATTAGAAGAACTAGGGATATATTATTTAGAGAAACTATGGAATACTTTTGTAGAGAAAGTCGAAGTCAGTGGTTGTTGCCATAATGTTTCTTGGCAAAATAATTAAATTTTTAAACAAACTCGCAACTGAAGATTCAGACAAGGATATCATATATAAGACATCTAGCTTTAAAAGTTTCATACTCGTTTTTTAGTTCATGATAATTCAATTGTGAAAGAAAGACTTATTTATTTCTATAGTTTCATGTAATATCTCTATTAGCATAGCGTTGACAAATTATTGATCACTTCAACCTCCATGTGAAGCAAGGGCCAATAATTTCCTAAAGTAATTGGTTTATTCCAGCCTAGTCAAAAGAAGAGACTTAATTGAAGCCTGAATAACATTCCAAACTGATTGTTTAACTTAATTTTTAAATAGTCAAATTCAAATTCTTATAAGCAAATGTACATAGAGGATTCCAATTTCCAGTACCAAGACAACACTCCCAAAATCAGGGTCGTGATCAGAAAACGTCCCCTCAGTAAAAAAGAACTCCAAAAGGGAGATGTTGACATTATCGACATTCGCGGTCCTCAAACCGTTGTTGTCAGAGAAACAAAGTAAAATTTTTTTCATAGACCTTATCGCCTAGGACCAAAGTTGACCTCACCAAATACATCGAAGAACACAATTTCACTTTTGACAGAGCTTTCGATGAAAATACCTCCAATCAACAAGTAAGAAGAACTTATCCAGGAAAATTTACCATTATTTTAGTTGTACTTGGAATCAGTTAGACCCTTGATTGAAGCTCTCTTTAATAAGGCCAAAGTTACTTGTTTTGCTTATGGGCAAACTGGTAGTGGTAAAACTTTCACTATGATGGGTGACTCTGGTGATGATAACAGTCATCCTATTCCAGGTCTATATTTGCTTGCTGCGCAGGACATTTTCGATGGCTTGCAACACGTAAGAGAAGAAATGAGAGTTATAATTTGTTAGCAAGATTATCAACATCTTGGAGTATACATTTCTTTCTACGAAATTTACTGTGGAAAACTTCATGATCTGCTCAATGATAGACAACAGCTCTTCGCAAGAGAAGATGCTAAGCAAAGTGTCAACATTGTTGGGTTATCAGAAAAAAGAGTTGTCAACGTCCACTCTCTGATGCAAATTATCGACTTCGGTAATTCAGTCAGAACAACTGGTAAGCACTTGGGTCTCTGGGTATAATAATTTTAGCCTCCACTTCTGCCAATCACGACTCTTCTCGTTCCCATGCCATCCTTCAAATCACCCTTAAGGATGGCAACAAAATCCACGGAAAGATGTCTTTCATTGATTTGGCCGGTTCTGAAAGAGGAGCTGATGTCACAGATACTAACAAACAAACCAGAATGGATGGTGCTGAAATTAACAAGTCCCTCCTGGCTCTTAAAGAATGTATTAGAGCTCTAGATCAAGATAAGAAGCATACTCCTTTCAGAGGAAGCAAGCTCACCCTTGTTCTCAAGGATTCCTTCACAGGAAACTGTAAAACCGTCATGATCGGAAATATCTCTCCAAGCTCAAGCTCTTGTGAACATACCTTGAACACATTGAGATATGCTGACAGAGTCAAAGAACTTAAGAAGCCTACTGACACTTCTAATAACACTCCTTTGACACAACTTGATATCCTCGCTAAGCAACTCATGCTCCCCCGTCAAAACAAGAATACTGTGAAGTACGCCTTGAAGCCTGATGATTCTAATTCCAACTCAATGGGGAATGTGATCCAGAATAATAATATGATGAATAACACCCAAGGAAATGGGTTCTTTAACAACATGAACAACAATAACCACATGAATAGCATGAACAACATAAATAACATGCACAATATGAACAACATGAACATGACCAATGGTTTTAGCAACCAAGGAATGAACAACATGAATATGAACAACCAAGCCAACTTCATGAATTCCAAGGACCCCAAGTCTCGTTTCTCCATGCCTGTTCAGACCACCTCCCAACCCCAGCCTCAATATCCTTATCAATTCCAAACTCACCAAAACAATTTCAATAACAACCAAAACATGCAACCTCGACAAGGAAACTTCTTCCAAGGACAGAGCTCTCTTAACCAAGGAATGGGCTCTAATGGCCAATCCCAACCCCAGGAGAGCCTCTTTGATTATTCTCAACAGTACCAACAACAACAATATATGCAACAACAACAATTCCAACAATCCAATATGGGAAATAGCCACATGAAAGATGTTATCAATACTCCCAAGCAGCTCATCCCATCTAATGGAATCACCGGAAAGCAGGTTAATAACATGTACCAACCCACCCTTTACCAAGCTAATAACAACCTTGGAAATCCTGTCAATTTCCAAAGAACTCAAAGCAACAAGGAGAATTATGGCCAGTTGAACTTCAACAGCACTGCTAGCAACCTGAATTTCAATACTCCTAGCCCAAGCTTCAATCAGACCAAGGAATACATCCAAAACTTCAAGGCCAAGAGTGAAGAAGATCTCCAAATCCTCAACCAAAAGCACGAACAGTTGATCAATATCATCCTTGCTGAAGAAGAGGAAGTTATCACTACCCACAGACAACACATTGATGATATGGTTGATTTAGTCAAGCAGGTAAAACTCTATTAAATATAGTCTTATCTTAATAGGAAATGGTTCTTCTTCATGAAGTCGATAAGCCAGGCTCAGATATTGATGAGTATGTGGAGAGTCTTGATACTGTTTTGACTCATAAAATGGAGCTTATTACTATGTTAAAGGCCAAGCTTAAAACATTCAGAGAGCATCTGAAGGAAGAAGAGATGTTGAGTAAGAAGTTTTATGAACAGAGAAATGAAGTTATGGATATCTTTGATGTCCACGGCGGTGATAATTTAAAGAATGATGACCTCCAATTGCTCGACGATTTGCATCAGGTCATGTCATAACTTTTAATTAAATTGGCAGCATGTAAGATATAATATTGATCGTTTTGTCCACATTATTTCATACATTGGGTGAGACCCTTTCAATATCTTTGTAAGAATAAGATATTTCACTGATACCCTATTTCTAGCTCTTTTCATCAAAAATTAGATATTTTCACTATAGTAAAATAAATTTTATTCATAATGGAAAGTAAATCCAAAATCCTTGCTGCCCTCGGCATATTGAGAAGACTCCCTCCCTCCAAAATACGCCAGAACCTTGCCGCCATTGTAAACCTCCAACCTGACATCCAAGAAGAGCTTCTATCCAAGGTTGACCAACCTCTGGGTATTTTAAGCCATGATTTTCTCACAGAATTTAGAGCTCGAAAAAGACCCAAAGAATGGAAATCCCTTCTTCAAGGCCGAATTTAATAGAGATGGAGACAGCTATAGGTATTAAAACTGACAAAGATTTGAGCCTCTAGATCCCCTTATTCTAATGAATACGTCCCTCCTTTGGACCAAGGGCTCATGCCATCTCCTAAGATGAGAGATCTCGAATTAAAGGCTCAGCCCCTATTCGAAGAATACTTGAAATTGTACTCTTTAGTCTCGTTCTCTTATTCCTAGATACTATGACGGGGGAATAGTTAATGTTTTCTTCTGGGATACTAATGAAGGTTTCGCTGGAGCTATCCTTATCAAGAAAGGTATCTCTATTCGGACCATAGCCTTATTGCGTAGAATGTGATAAACAGAAGGGAGTCGATAAAGGAGTCTGGGACTCTATTAACCTTATTGACGTCAAGCAAGATGCTCAAGCCAAGAAGACAACTTATAAAATCACCTCTACTGTCGTCCTTGAAATCACCATCAACTCAGAGAAGACTGGAGAGGTTGTCTTGTCAGGTCATTTGACCAATACTGTAAGAATACAGGGATATAATATCAATCTGTAGAAAAGTGAAGTCCATGACTTGCAAACTAATGAAGCTGACTGGCTCGCTGTTATTGGTAAACTTGTTGAGGATATAGAAGGAACCTTGAGATCAAACTTAGAAGCAGTCTATTTCGGAAAGACTAAAGAGGTTTCTTTTGTGAATTTAGTTGTTTATTTTGTAGATCGCTGTGAGCATGAGATTCGAAGAAGGATGGAAACAAAATGAGCAAGTCACCTCAAAGCTCAGAGAAGGAATCTTCGCTTCCAAGAAGGACTAGATAGAGTGAACATAATATAGTGTTAAGAGAGTTTATAGTAAATCTCTGAAATATGATAACGTGCATAATCATATTGATTCATTTTAGTCTCTAAAAAGAACCCTTCTCACACTATCTAATCATACAAATAACGAAGAATAGAAAGTAACATATACTGAAATTTGGTAGAATGGTTGACAAAGTGATTTCTTCTAAAGCTCTTAGAGCAGTTCATTATAGATATTTAATAATTTCTCATCAATTGTCGACTTTGTGCTTTTAGCCTCAATTTCTTTGAGGGCGTTGAGAATCATTGTGTTCTTTACCTGTTGAATAAAATAAGGATTTCTCAATCGAGCATGAGATTCTGATAACCTTTTATCACGTAACCCATTGCTTTCTGTTTCAAGCACTGGCTTCGGCAAGTGATCGAAAAGAGTTAGCTGATTCTTATCCAATAGTAAAGCCTTCAATTTGTCAATCTGAGTTTCTTCATCACATTGAAGATATCAAGTCTTTCCCTAATCTTCTTACTTCCTCGATGGAGTATCTCTACTTTCTTTTTAACGTCTTCACTCTTTGTGAAAAATGATCTTCAATATTCAAATATATTGATTTCAACCCTTTCTTCTTGAACTTTCTTCTTAAGCCTAGTAAAAGTCCTCTTAAAGGCCTTGCTTCTTTTTGGTTCTTCATCCTTGAGGATTAGCGTCTTATAGATCATTTCTCCTTCATCCAAGTCGCCATAGTCCTCAAGTATTTTTACTTCAGGCTTTGTTAGATGCTCAGAATTCTTATTCAGAGGATTTGCATAAGTAATATCAAACTCATGCCCTTCTTTCCCTTTATCCAAATCTAAATTGCCAGGAGATAAATTTTCTAATTCTTGCTCTTCTTGGAAATTGACAATTTCCTGTCCTCTTCTTCTATCAGAAGCTACAGTACCAAAGTCGGGGGGCCGTATGATCAGGCATATTCTTAGATTGAAGTTTATCTATAGATGGAGCTTCAACTAACAAATTATTAGAGTACGATTTCGGAATTATAGTGCTATCTTTATTCTTTTTATTAAGCAAGGTATTATTCTTTGCTGTTTTACTTGTAAAGGATATTTGGTCCTCAGGGCGGGTTATCTCAGAGCCCTTTTTATTGGAATTAAATGATAACAGCTCGGATCCGCCTACTTGCTTTAGATCGAGGCTAAAAGCTGGCTTTGAATTCTTTTGTTTGTCTTTCTCGAATAAATCTGTGCGAATTCTCTCGACAGGAGGTTGCTCTTCAACATCAATGAAAATAGATTCATTATGCGGTTGAGTAAGGGGAATCCTTATTTCTCCTATGCTCACATCATTTTTGTCTTTATTATTTTCACATTGATAAACTTCGAGTTTACCAGGCTCTTTCTTCTCTTCCCTCTTTTCCGCTTTGAAAGTTTCATCAGGATGATAGCCATGAACATCAAATACTTCATTAACTAAGTCTTCATAGAACTTCAACTTAACATAAGGTAAAACTGCAACAGCTATTTCAATAAGGAAAACACTCACAAGACCCTCAAGATTGCCAAAAATGTCCTGTAGTTTGATATAACTCCTTTCGTAGTATGTATAGAAAGGGCTCGCTCTGAACTGGACTTCAAGAAATGTATCCCCTAAATCACGAAAATCAACCAACTCTTTCACAAAGTCAAAGCCATAAGTCCTCATAGTGATCTCATCTTCAAGGAGCCAGCCTTGATCAGATTTAACTTCAATATGTTTTACCCAAATCTGGTATTCTTTAAAGTATTTTCTTCCGAAGGTCGTAAATTGAGCATCCTTAAACTTCTTCTCTGGGTAGTAGCTGGTCAATTTCTTCTGGAGTACCACAAGTTCCCCCTGAAGTGGCATTATTACAGGCACTAAATGCTATTCTTAAAAAGCTAACCTCATCTACTTCAAATTTTCCCTTAATGCTTACTTTCTCGAGACCTGGCTGGTCCTTTTTGATGCAATATAGCTGAGATAATTCAAGATTTTCAAACTCATGGGCCAGAGAGCCAAAGTGATCCTTGGTACAAATCTCCATTTCTAGGTCCGCTGTTTGCTGCACAAGAGTGACTGTGCCATCACTTTCAGTCACCCTTTTCTGATGAAAATGGACTGCCTTTATTGTATAGATACTGGTGTTTATGTAGTGGGCGAAATTCTCGGGGCTTTCCAGTCCAAGAGCAAAATAAAAGTATTGGGCCCTATGATAATCTCTTCGGGGTCCTCGACGAATATTATTGATTGAATTGTTTCAGGATGTTCTTTATACACAATGTCTTTGCCCACATGATAAAGACTCCAAAGACAAAAGAGACCAAAAAGTATGGTTGAGCACACTCCACACGTGGACCTGGATGTGCTATCCCCTCGAAAGTTAAATGAGGCTTTCAGTCCAAATAAATCCCCAATTCGGAAGGTGCTTTTGTTTGTTTCTTCTTCTTTTGTGCCCATTAAAAATTATTTTGGAATATAATTGATATAATTCTGTTCTACACGTTTTAACAGGCTTCCAAAAAGCACGTGAAGTAAAATTATAGAGAGAAAAGCCCCCTAATTGTTACTCTGATCGAGATTTTAGACCCTATTCAGGTGCTCTAGGTAGAAGTGAATAGATTGTCTACTGTGATCAAAGGAGTCAGATCAACAAGAATGTTTAATAAGCAAAGTACTGTTAGTATATTGTAGATTCTCAATTCCGTTCCTTCATTATTAAATCTATTTTTAACTTATGTAAGGACACCACTACGATACATTACAAATCAACCCATTTATTTTGTTTTGTTTAATTAGAAGAAGAAAGTTTAGCCTTGATCTTTTTACAAAACTCAGGGAGGATGTCTTCAGCTTTGCCAATTAATTGTTTCACGTTCCCATGTTGAATACAAGGCTCAGGATTAATCTCAATAATCAAAGCTTTATTTTCCATTGCTCGGCCTACAATTCTATTAGCCAGATAAGTCTCCAAAGCCGTTCCTACAACAATCAGGCAATCCATTGAAGCTGTTCTATTAATCGCCGTAGTTCCTCTATAATATTCTTCATCATAAGACTCGTCAAAGAACAACGTATGCGGCCTAGAATTTACTAAATATATAAATAAAAGGTAATAGTACCTTGCCAAGCCCTTACAATAGGGACAGCTTGGAACAAAGTCCTCTGGGCAGCCAATCATAGGGCTTTCGAAAAGTTTAACTTTACACTCATTATCACATCTCATGTACTGGATATTTCCATGAATCTCTAGGATATGAGGACAAAATCCAAAGTTCTTGTCTTCAGGGTCATTATTTCGTGCCTCCTTGGTCTCTTCTTGGGTATTATTAGTCTTCTTAACATGTCCTGAAGCTTCATAGTAGGCTTCTACATGGAAGTTGTCAATATTCTTTTACTTTAATGAATGGATTAAGAAGGTGTACTTGTGTGATTAGAGTAAAGTTGATGTTGGATTGCTTGCAGAAAATCTGAATTTCAGCTAGAGCTCTATGATTGACATTGAAACTGGAATTGTAGACTTGTTTCTTGAATAGGTGATGCCATCTCCAGACTTCTTTAGGATTTTTTTTGAAATATTCATATGTAAGGAAATCCTTCGCCTTTATTTTTTCCGACTTATCTAAAAAATGACCTTATTCCACTAATTATTTCTACCTCGTAGAGTCCAATATCCTCCTTCACCTCTGAAAGTAGGTATTCCACTAGCGGCTGACACTCCCGCTCCTATGTATCTTATTGAACTGTCTTTAGTTTCTTGCCTGTTAAGACGACTATATTTGACTTGGTTACCAAAAGATCAACAACAGAGTCTATATCCGCAACCTCAGCCATATTATTGGCAGGTTTGTTATCAAGAGCGCCATTTCCTGAGAGAGAGTCTACCAATCCCTTGAACATGCTGTCAAATGCTAGGAGTCATGTTGAAGATATTCTATTTATACTGTTCTTGAACAATTCAAATTTCTCTTGGGTTTCCTTGACTCCACCTATAGCTGTGTTGATTGTCTTCATGGTGTTGTCCAATCTCTTTAGAGCCTTAAAAGTTAGATTTTGGATTGATTCTATACAGTTTCAGTATCCTTTTGTGATTGTTCTATCATCTGTAAGGTTCTTTGATACCTTTCATTTTCTTCTTGTTTCCTTCTTCTATACTCCCTCTCCTCTTCTTCTTCTTTTGCTTTGGCATCTTGGACGGCTTTCCAGATCCTCTCCTCTTCTTTATGTCTCTTTTCGGCCTTTTCCCGTTCTTTTTGATCTATAATTGCTTGTCGTGCTTGTTTTTCCTGTTCTTCAATGGCCTTTTTCTTCTCAGCCTCTTCCTTTTCTCGTAATGCCTTCAACTCATCTAATTCAGCGGCTGTGTAGTCAACTCCTTTTGTTCCTCCACACAATACACAATCTTTACACTCATATTATTGTTAATTATTGTCATTCTTACGGTGCAATTATCCCAGTCGCAGCTATCGATAGTTAGGGTCAAGTTGTTAATGCTTACCAATGCTCGGGACAGCATCGCATGGTCTGGCACATCTTACAATTCGAAACTTTTTTACTCATCTTTTTGGTAATTTTAAAAATTTTTATTGCCCTTTTAAGTCCATGTTTTCGTTTAGAAAAGAATACTCATAGTCTAATAAGTACCAGAAGGAACACGATAAAAGATGTCGTAAATCACCGGTGAAAAATCCAATGTAAAATAGGGCCCTTCCTTATCAATCATTACAAGAGAAAGATATCAATAAAAATATTCTTCCAAAACTGGTGAAATTTCATAAATGC
>Ga0065720_1019313_pt1 | contig 28902 bp, 18 predicted proteins | sample Thericmetagenome_FD_59107 | JGI IMG/M metagenome (GOLD analysis project Ga0065720, IMG submission 59107) | Thermophilic microbial communities from the Joint Bioenergy Institute, California, USA of rice/straw/compost enrichment - eDNA_2 v2... | ecosystem: Engineered > Solid waste > Grass >... | reverse complement strand
CTCTCTGTCTCTAACGTACTACAAATGATCTACACTCAATCTGCTGGATCTCAATCAGATCAAGAAGAACTTCAAGAGAGACTCGCTCCTCCCGTCGGCATGAGAATAAGAAAAGAGCCCAAACCCACTCAAAATTTAAGCCTAAGCACCGCACCAATCCCCTTTGATGAGCTATCCCCTGTTCCAACCTCTAATTCCTTTTCCAGACAGTCAGAAATTTCTTCAAGGCAAAATGTAGCTGTGTATAGGAGTTCCAATCAAATTACAGTCCTTGAAAATGAAATGATGACTCTTCAGCATACCGGAAGGCTGCTCTCAGAAGGCTCTGAAGCAAGCCAAGAAATTTTGAGACTTGCTGAGCAAGTTCAGCTAAAACCTGGCGATATTATTAGTGCCTCACACTTTAAGAGAAACCGTGTTATACAGTTTGATAATATTCTTGCTGGCTTAGAGCTGGACTCTAACGAACACTCAACAAGCTACTCGAATATGAACATAGGGAAAGATAACTAATTATTGAAAATCTAAATTTAGTGAAGCTTGCATATGTGCAAGAGAAATAGAAAGTCAGCCAATGATTACTTAAATTGTGTCTCTTTCTTACTGTCTATATGCCAGCATTGCAGCAAATTTTTAGGATAAAATATTTGGTTCGCTTGTAATTATGAATTTTCATATTTTTACAATAAAATAACTCTGCGAAATCAAATTTGTTGAAGTCTGATCATATTTTTATTGATCTATTTTTCATATTTACTAAGTCTAACAAGATTTCAAGTTTAGTGTTCAGACATAGCTCAATGCTCTCTCTCTCTCTGTAACTCAGTCGTTCCTCCTACACAATTCAATCACCCATAGGAGCAAACCAAATCCTATTGACTTTGTGAGATTTAATTTCGACCAGTCCAAGTGTCTTAGACACAAATGTTTCAAATCTTGCTTATCCTCCCTATTCTATGGATAAGCATTCTCTATTTTCTTTCCTAAGAAAGATTGAATTTATATGGTTTGAATTTACAAAACCAGAACCAGAATTTATTCAAATTTAGATAAAATATTATGATTGATCATCTAATCTTACTGTAGAACGAAAATATCACTTAGGAAAGCTTATAACATCCAGAATTCTTTCTTTGTTAACTATGGTTTCTATATATGAATAACTCCTTAGTAAGATTTATATTACTTAGTCTAAAATGCATCTAAAACGTCATTTCGAATATCTCTTAATTGTTTCTAGAAGAATCATCTAAGTATGAGACTATACTGTGTCAAAGCAAGGGTGTTAAACTTTGTCTCCTTAAGATTTCTCTGACCTAAAAAGACTAAGAATTTATGTATGATAACTAGCCAAAAGAATTGTTTAAATTTGGAATGATTGCTATTTGAAATCCAATACTAATTAATTAAAATCAATTAATTCGAGATATCACGCTTTCAGTTCTGGATGATGCTGACAAAACAGAAAGAAAGCTTAAGCCACTCTCCTTCTCTCAAGAACGATACGGACATGGATCCTGCAACTCTTCTTCAATATTTAAATGATGAATTTAATGAGGGTACGAGTCATTTCTCAGATAAGCAACTTTCTCAAGAAAGTTTCTCAACTCCAGAATTCCCCAGATCTGCTCCTCCAAAGACTACAATGGTACACCGTCTGGCCACCTCTCAGGCATACCTCTTTTTCGGGAGAATGAGCTCCACCTCAACTAATATATCTAATAGTGATGGAGAGGCAATCTTATCACTTGATAACTCTGAGTTATTTTCCCAATCTAATGACTCTATTCACGTGCCTAGTCACATCCTTAATCTGACAGTGGGCTCTGAACGTAAGTCTAGAAGGAAGAGCATAAGTCCAGAGTCCCTTTCCGTAAGGAGAGTTCACTCGACAAATCACCTACGTCATAAGAAGTGGCACACTGAACCTGCTAGGCGATCACTTTACCAGAAAAAGCCTGGAGAAATTATGAGAAGGTCACACTTCGCAAACTGGAAAAGACAGGAGTCTGAGTTCTTTGAATCACCTCAAAATAATAAGAAATCTGAGAAGAGTGTAGTCTCTCTTGGTCCTAAACAACCAAGAGAAATTAACAAGTTCTTAGATTATTGTCAGTCAAAATCAGCAGATAGTGAAGGTTCAGTTTTCAGAGATGAGGGCCCATTTACGACATTCAGGATCTCCGACTTAAGAGATTTCCTGAAGAACTCTTCTACCACTCAGAAAGACTAGAAGTTTGAGGATTAATGTGTCAATTGTTTATCTCTCTTTTTAAAAAATTTTTCTCGTTATTGTGACTATTTCTCTTTTTCAGTATGGAATTTAGAAGTTGGGAATTTCTCATAGCTTCTAAATAAATGATCCCTCTAAAACGATATTTCTTTATGAGGATATGTCTCTTCTTTTTGACCCCATTAGATAAATTAAAAATATTGAGCTTAATCATGGGATATTTTCTTAAGTCGAAGCCTGACTGGCTGAGATTTTTAGGCAGGGAAAGATCGGTTCAGAAAATGATGAGTACTAGAATATTTTTTTCATAATACTTGAAATAAGACCCCCTTTCATTTCTATATTTTTTTGTGGACCACCATATTTTCTTATTGAATGAAATCATATGAATGAGGTGAATACCCTTTTGGACATGAGGAGAGAGATGTCATTAAAATCTGGCTTTGAGAATTCAAATAGATCGTTACTTTTCTTAATTTCTAATATCAAACTCCCTAAATCTTATTCGTTATTTGTGTTATAACAAATTAATAAATCAGTATCCTAGACTAAAAACCGATACCTCACTCAACTCCGCACTCAAGATCTAGAATGAACCTAATTTAATATATATAAAAGCAATGAAATCTGAAAACGCTTTATCCATGTAATCAGCAAACACCTTGTACTATGAGCTAATAAATGAAAAACATACACTTTCCTCAAAATGAAACATCTAACGCTTGCAACATATAAAAACCTGAAAGCAACCTTCATTATGTTTGAAGTTTCTCGTGTAGTAAAATCCAAATTGACATCTAATTTGATAAATTTATGTTTGTTCTAAATTTAGCATGTACTGATGTAATTCTGGCATTTATAAGTGAAATGTTGTTTCACTTTTTTTTTTGACTCGTTATATCTGAACTAGACTAATTTCTTTTAATCTAATTATTATTTCAGTATCAGAGCATTACGCGGAAGGAGTCTGCTAACAAAGCTCTCTCATTCTGAATAAAGCATACTGGGTTTCTTTTGATCCTAGATAATTTAATATGTTTGATACAATGATTTTAAGGAAGTATACAGTCAAATTGGCTAAGTATGTAATTATCCCAGTGAGAAAACATTAGGCCGATCTCTAAAGTTTGCTAAAAATGATAATTCACCTTGCTAAATTAATCACATGTGAGTTCAAATTTATAATTCTTTATCAAATAATTACAATAAATCAATCAATCAATCAAACAATTCAATTTCTATGAGTTCAAGAAACTCAAATTTAGATTCATTTTCCTCAGCTTTGAATGCACTTGCACTGGCAGAAGAATCTAATCCATCCACAGACTTAGAAATGCTGGCTAATGAACTTGAAGAGTCTTTTCTTTCTCCCTCTCCAGTCTACTATCTCCCAGACAAAAATTCTGATACGGCTATCATTCTCGTTAAGTCCGGTGCCCAGGCTCAACAATTCCTTTGTAACACCCTGGCATATCCAAAACGAGAATACCAAGTTACTTCACCGTCAGAAGGTATCATTTCTCCTTGCTCTAAAAAAGTCAATCTAAAATTCATTTTGTCTCCTGAGCTCTACAACAAACAAACTGCTGCTTTAGAACAAAACTCTCGCATGAAGTTCCCCAATCGCAAGGAAATAAGGACCAAAACCGATCCTGTAGCCTCTAATAGAATAGATCCTCTAGTTTTAAGAAAGCCCAGGTCATATACTTCAAAACCTGGAACAATAATAAAGCCTTCCCTCTTTGCTCAGAAGCACTCGAGTAATAGTGGAGAGAATAGTCCCATTCAAAATATTGAAGATAATCAAGACACTCAAACCAGCTCGGGACAAATTCAAGCAGAGTCAAAAAAGGAACTAAATCAAACTAAAAGCCCTAAAGAAGTGCTACAGAAGTTTCTAGAAGCCGCTGAAGAGAAAAGAACACCTAAAGAAAGGAAATTTCACGAAGAAAAATTCTTTACTACTTTCAGTATAAGAGAGTTGAGAAGCTTCATTCAAGGGACACAATGTTGAAGGATCTATGGTCATTCAAACATTTTATCTCTCGAAAAGCTCATTTAGGACTTTCATCTTTTTATTGTTGATAATCGAATCAACTTTGCAGTATAACCTTTTTTTCTTTACCCTCCAAAGTCAAATTTTTTAAGGGCTTTGGAGGTAAAGTTTGTAATTCTTCTTCTTTGATATTCTGTTTTTATTTTTGTATTTGTTTTGAGAACCTAACCAAAATTTCCTAAATAACAGTATAAAAGTTTCTTATTGAGGAGCTAAAGAAAAGGTATGATCTTGAAGAAGCTCTTAAGCTAAAGAGATCGTACTAGTATTAATAATCAGAAATAATTCCTAGTTTTTCGGTTAGGAAATTAAAGAGATAAACCTTTTTACTTGTCTAAATCTTTTATTGCATATAAAATAACACTAAATTTATTGCTAACTCTGCTAACTCCTCAATGGGCGCAGACTGCTCGACTTGCAAAAACGAAGAAGGAAATCTTCAAACTAACACCCTCACCATCCACGATAACAATCCCACCAAACCCAAAGACGGCGCCAAGAACCTCAATTCATCTAGTACTGTCAACGACGCTGTAATTGGTAACTATATTAACAATCCTTTTTAAAGCTCTAGACACAACTCAAAATCCTCAGAATCTTCCAAGAGAGAAGAGACCTCCCGTCACCTTAAAAGATGGAGCCACTTATGACGGTGAATGGCGTGGAAATTACAAGGATGGATGGGGAATTCAAACCTGGCCTGAAGGAGCCAAATATGAAGGTAAAGATATAGAATAAAAATTTTTATAAGCTATAGGTGAATGGAAAATGAATAAAGCTGACGGAAAAGGCAAGTTCTGGCATGTGGATGGAGACGTCTATGAAGGTGAGGAATTAAATAGGTATTAACTAAAGATTTTAGGACAATTTGTAGACGATAAAGCTAATGGCTTTGGAATCTATGTGCATGTTGACGGAACCAGGTATGAAGGACAATGGAAGGATGACTTGCAGGATGGATATGGTATTGAAATCTGGCCTGATGGATCCAGATATGAGGGAATGTATGTTAAAGGAAAGAAGCATGGCCAAGGTAAATGAAGCGGAAGTTTCTTTGACCTCTTAGGTACCTATAAATGGGCTGATGGATCCCAATATAGTGGAAATTGGGTTGACAATAAGATTCAAGGAACTGGAGTTCATCTTTTCAGTGATGGAAGAAAGTACGAAGGTGAATGGCAGAACAATATGATGCACGGAAATGGTGTTCTCACTTGGAAGGACGGCAGAAAATATGAAGGCCAATTTGAAAATGACAAGAGACACGGTCATGGTGTATACACCTGGCCTGATGGCAGAAAGTACGACGGTGCTTGGTCACAAGGAAAGCAACATGGACAAGGAAAATATATCTTGCCCAATGGTCAATTTAGAATTGGTATCTGGAACAATGGAACTAGAGTCAGTTGGCTTGATGAAGGAAATCCTGGCAATGATCAATTCAATCAAATGTTGGGCGATGTATCTGCTATAAATGCTCAAGGAAATACTACTGGAAACATTCATTCTAGCAACGCCACCAACCAAGGAAACAATATGGACAGTGGATATGTCCCTATTAATCAACAAGGAGGAGTCCAAGGAAACATCACTACTTCCCAAACCTACAACCCTACCAATAACACCAATCTTCCCATTGACCAACAAGTTGCTTGGAATCAATCTCAAACCACTACCTGGAACCAACCCCAGAATACTAATGTCTATCAACCTCAAAATAATAGTACTACTACTAATGCTGATGGCTGGAATCAATCTCAACCCAATACCAGCACCACTTGGAACCAACCTCAAGATGCTAGCACTACTTGGAACCAACCTCAAAATGCCAGCACTACTCAGCCCCAAACTAATCAACAAGGTGGTTGGATTCCCTCCACCAATAACAATGATCCAAATAGTACCAGCCCCTTAAAAGCATAAAGAGTGTTAATTTTTTGAGTTGTCTGGAAATAGCTATTCGGGTGCTTGGTTGTTGATTGGATTTCATGGACTGTATGTCTATTTTGTTACTTTGTACAATCCATACCTAAAGCATCCGTTATACTCATTTAGTAAAATTTACCTGAAAACACAATAAATTTTATTTACTATACTGCAAAAATGGGTGCAGCTTGTTCGGTCTGTGAATGTGAGAGCAAACAGGAATTTCGATCATTTGACACATCCTCAGTACTCCTTGGAATATTAGTTATTTATCCTTTAGTACGATTCTCCCACCATAGAATTTCCTTTGATCTCAAGTGATAGATCATATAGTAAAAAAATAATCCTTCAAAAATCATATATAAAAGAGTCTACAATTCAGAAGCCTTCCAGAGAAAAACGAGAAAAGAGTTATATGCCTGATGGGTCAATATATGAAGGAGAATGGTCAGGAAAATTTCGAGATGGTTATGGAACTCTTTATTGGGATGACGGTTCTAAATACGAAGGTATAATTTGTAAGAATATTCCTAAAAAGTCAGGAGAGTGGAAAAATGATAAGGCAGAAGGAAAGGGAAAATATTTCTATGCGAATGGAGATACATATGAAGGTATTGAAAAGTTATTTCTTAGTCAATTTTTTTCAAGGCCAATTTGCTTCAAATAAGGCAAATGGGTATGGGAGATTTGGAGCAAAAGATGGAACAAAATATGAAGGCCAATGGAAAGATAATATTCAAGATGGATATGGAATAGAAATTTGGCCCGATGGATCTAGATATGAGGGCTACTACAAGAATGGTAAAAAAGAAGGACAAGGTATAAGAATAAATATTGAAATTCAATATGCATTAGGCACTTATGTGTGGGCAAATGGGACTTCATATATTGGAAACTGGGTTGCCAACAAATGTTTTGGACAGGTAAGTCTACAATTCTTGGCGCTTATAGTCATAGGGGACATTACTAAATCATGATGGAAGAAAATATGAAGGAGCCTGGCATAATAATTTACCTCATGGTGAAGGATCATATCGTTGGCCTGATGGAACAAGTTATAAGGGAGAATTCTATGAAGGGAAAATGCATGGATATGGCACATATGTATGGAGTGATAGAACAACCTTGGAAATTAGCTGGAACTTCGGAAAGCCTCACGGCAAAGGAAAACTCTCCTATGGAGGAATTTCATGTTATGGAGTCTGGAATAATGGCAAGAGAGTAAAATGGGGCTTACAGGCAGATACAGGAGTGTGTAATGATAATGGAGAAGGTGGAGAAGAAGAACTAGACTTCAAGGAAACCCTATTTGATCTTGAGGAACCACATTCAATCAATTTCAATAATTATCCTATGCGACTCTGTAAGAAAAAACCTGACAGAAAGAAAGATGAACATGTAAAAGAGCTTTTAAAGGATTACCAGAAAACAAAACAAAGGAGATCTGATCCCGCAAAAAAAGCCAATTTAAAGCCAAATTCTCCCCTCTTGCCAAAAAAGTTTTTGAGCAATGGACATTAATGAAAAGAGGATAATCTATTAACACCTTTTGAACCTGTATATTTGCACTATTTTATATATATATCTCTTCTTTCATTATTTTGTACTCTAATAATTGACACTTTCTTATTGGTCTCAAGAAGATTCTAAGAACGTTAATTTGGCAATAACAAACATAGTAGATTTTTTTGGATGATTTGTGGGCTTGGAATCACATTTATAAGGTTCCTCCAAATTATCATTTATTTCATAACTGTTCGCCAATTAAACAACAAATCAATTCAATAAATTTATATTGGACAAAAATGATAAAAGTCTTGCTGTGCTTCTTGTTCCTAGCCTCTTTTGCATTCAGTACAACCTGTACTTCACATGCAGACTGTGACACCGCCCCAGAAGGTAAGACTTGCGTTGCTGGGGAGTGTACCTGTATTACGAGCTTTGATTGTCTCACTGATTTCGCTTATGGATCCCTTTGCTTCAACACCATGCCCAATGCAGCGTGTGGATGCAAAGATGAATCTGATTGTGAAGCATCTTCGTTTGGAAACCAATGTGATACTAGTACTAGAAAATGTTATTGTGATAGTGATGCTGACTGTGACTATCACACTTTTGGAGGGAAATGTGACCCAACCACTCGACAATGTCTCTGTAACTCCGATTCAGACTGCTCTAAAAGTGCTTGGGGTCAAAAGTGCGATACAATAAAGAAAAAATGTACCTGCCTTGCTTCTGGAGACTGTGACAGTAGATATTCATTCGGGAATAGTTGCGATCTGTCTCTTGAGAGATGCAGTTGTGCTTCTAATAGTGACTGTGATGATCATACCCAAGGCGGCAACAAATGTGATACTTCGATCAACAAATGTTTTTGTACCTCGGATAAAGACTGTGTTGACAGTGCGGCAGGCCCCAAGTGCTGCACCTCACACTCTCAATGCGATAAGGACTGGATGTTCGGAAACAAATGTATTGAATATGACTTGTGTGAAAGCTCAGGCAGTATTTTAAAGCTAGATTATCTGGTTGCTATTGCCTTTATGCTTTTACTAGTCTTAGTGGCTTAAAGCTCGGAGATCCTTCTTGTGAATTTATCTTTGTAGCTTTTTGAAGACCTTTAATATAGTAATCATATGCCAATAATTTTATATCCTTGCTTTTTTGTTTTGGGACGCTGGGTTTGAAATCTTCTCAAACTCTATCTCATAGAAATTTAACTTGAGAAAATATTTCATTAGGCCCATCATCCATGTGGTCTCTGCGTAAAACCTGAGCTATCTAATTTAGGATTTAAGAATTTAAGGAACCTTCACATTCCTCTCTAGATAGATCATTCTTTGAAAACATGTAGTATGGTATATTATTTCAATTTTCTTTCCAATCAAAATTTTATTTGATTTATCAAGCGACAATGAATTCAATTTCTCCTTCTTGGGTCATTGATCAAAGCATCAAAGTCTTTAAACCCAGAGACTCATCCCTTCCAGAAGAGCATCTAGAGAAGCACATGGCAGCCAGTTTCAATTTCATCCTCTCTCTGGCATGCTCTACACCGAATCATCTTATCTTCTTCATGTTTATCTCCAGATACCAGGTTGGATTGTTGACATTTTACCTTCTTTTTCATTGCATAGCGCTACTTTCCATCCTTTTAGACCCGGTTAAGCTGATTTATTTCCTGCCCTGTGCTTTTGTCTACCTTTTTACACTAGGCCCTACCCTTCTAGAAGTTTTGTAATGTCTTTGTGGGATATGCTAGTGGAAAGGATGGGGTTACTGCACTTCATGAGATGAAGATAACCTCTGCCCAGCAAAAGACAAAAAGTCCTTTTATATGCCTAATGATTGATTCTGCTGACCCTAAGTCTATGAGCGATTATGAGCTCAATGAAACCAATAAGGTTATCAAGAAGCCTGTTATGGCTGATGACCTTGTTGAGGCTATTAATGAAACTCTTTGAAGCTGATGATACTTAAAAATTTTAACCAAGAACAGGCATAATTTATACAAGTCCGATTTTTCGTTCCTCGTATCTGTATCTCGTTGTGCTTCTATAAAATCATCAATATTATATAAACTTGAAATTTTTAAAATGATTATTTGAAGAGGAATTTATCACTTTAGGGTTCTGATTATATCAAGAACCAAAGAGAAGTTTGAGAGCTGACCTGGTTGATTCTTGGCTTAGCTCCTAGAGTATTTTAAATATTTTGAGTATAATAAATCTTTTATTGAGTCATGAATCCCTGCAACAAGCCAATTAAACACTATCTCAATACAAATAAAAATTAAGACAGAATATTTCAATAAAAATGATTGCCAAAACCCTTCTGTTAACTCTGTTCGTCATTTCTGCCTTCAGTGAACAAATGATGGATATTCCCAATGCTCCAGATGGTTACTCCATCGGAGGAGGCATCCGTGCTCCTGTCAGAATTGAAGCTTTCTTTGATTTACTCTGTCCTGACTCCCTAGCTTCCTGGAATATCATCTGGCCTATCCTTACCAGGCAATTTGACATCTGGAACAACCAAACTCTCCGTTTCACTGTCCATGGATTCCCTCTTAACTATCACAGAAACGCCCATATTGTTCATCAAGGACTTAACATCATCAGAGACAACGCTAAGAACGCCTCTGATGTCTGGACTTACATTGACTTGTTGTTCAAGAACCAAGGCCTTTTCCAAAACAATGTCACTGCCAATATGACCTTCAACCAGGTCAAGCAAGCCCTCACTGCCTTAGTTATTTCTGCCATGCCTCAATATGGACCTCTTTTCTTGAATGGACTCGCTTATGAGAATATGTATGATGAAGAAGCTAGAAGCAGCTGGTCCTATGCTGTCTCCAGAAGTGTTACTGGTACCCCAGTCTTCTACGCTAATGGAGTCTATATTGATGGAGGCGATAGTTTGGATGCTAACACCTGGATCGAAGTCTTCAAGGGAAATTTCTATGTTTTGGGACAGAGGCATAGTCAACTAACCCAAATTGAATTGTAAGTTCTATAATTGATAGTATTAAAGTCTCTTGAGACCATAAACTTTCGTAATGAATATTGAGCTTCACAATGAATGGGAATAGTTTACTCAAAATAGTCTCATTTCTATCCTAGACACTTTTCTTTTCAATTAGTAACAGGTTTTTGAACACAAAATTTTTCTTACATACCCCATGTAAAATATTTTTTTACATAGACACAAATTTTATATCCTAGAAGCTGAGCAATGGCTTTAAGGAACTTGATGAGTCCTTTAGCAAGGAGCTTATTTCTTCAGGTTGAGGTTTGCCAACAATAGATCTAATCAAAGCCTCAATTTGAGTAAAGTTTCCATCTCCAAAGATCACAATATCATACAAACTTTGATATTCTTCTATTCTATTTTCGTACTAGACAATTCAGGAATCATATGATCACAATTACCTTAGGATTTAAGAATCCGATGGTGAGCAAAGTTTCACAACCAATTTTGTTGGCCATATACCTGTCATTGACGGAGTCTCCAATAAGGATGGCGTTCTTTCTGAAGTTGAAATCCGGATTATTTCTATCCAAGATCTATTCTTAAGGACCAGTTTCAATTATAATTACATTTTCTTTATGAAGACTGTGGATATGAGGAAGTTCAAATCCTTTAAAAACTCCATTCTCGTCAAAGTCCATTACGTTGGAGTAGATCTTAATTAGGTCATTGGTCTCAAGATCTGGAATAAATTGTCTCAAAATCGTTCCAATAATATCTAAAACTCAAAAAGAAGACCCAGTAAACTACCTAAAACCCCTCCTGAAACAACAAAAACTGGAAGCTTTGCCTCCTCACAAAGTCTAATGAAGGAGCTAAATCCATATCTCAGTCCAATATTGGTAATTTCAAGTGCTCTCTGTTCATGTTTTTCTCAAGTGAAATCAGTTTACCTTAAGAGTATCCTTTGTGAATTTTTCCTCCAGGAGCAATTCTTCTTCTTTCTTCCACCTTGCCCTTAATTTTCTCTTGTGTTTTAATTACCAGGCCTCCATGAGTTTGATCTTTTCTTCTCTGGGGATATTAGGGTCCTTTTCCAAAGGATAGTAATATTCAAAAGTTGCAAGTTGGGCCTTAAGGAACTTTTCTGAGGCAACGTCATCCTATTAAGGTTTAGATCTCCACTCAGTTTTTTATACATAAATATCGAAACATGATTTAGCAGGCTTTCCATTATGGTTGAAGGCAGTAATAGTCTGATCAAAATCTGAATAATAAGGGATTGTTGAGGATAGTAATTACCTATGATTATTTGTAATTCCTTGGAGCCTGCTTGTGTGAGGGCCTCAACTTTTTGTCTTACAAATGCCAAATCCTTAATATAGACCTGACAACTCAATAAAGCTCAAAGCAAGATACTATTTCATCAGGATTGTAGGGGTTTTCGAGGAACTCTCTCTTAACTCCAACAAATTTATGGGTCTTTTTCAATTGAATAAGATGGCTAAAATATTTAGACACCAAAAGATACCACGTACTTTGCATGGTAGCGTTTTTTAAGGAGATAGGCTCCAGCCAGGGTTACCCCTCCTAAAGTGAGCCAGACCCAATTGTCCTTCAAGAAATCCTTAAATGTTGACTTTTGCATTTGTTTCAATAAATTTAATAAAAAGATGGAAAAATTCAGACAAATTTTGGCGAAATACATGCAAAAGACCAGAAGAATACTAGAAATACTACAAGTAGATATCAATCAAATTACATTTATCTAACTTCCTACTCTTTAATCTAAGCCTTTTGGGATTCAGTCTGAAATTTGGAATTATCCACATGGCTCATCATAATATCTTCAAGATGCTCATAGTCATCCTCCTCGTCTTCGCTATCTACGATATCATCTCCACAATGCTGACTTAGTAATTCTCTTTCCAAGTGATGACCAATTTTCTTACACTCTGAAATCCCACCGTACTCAATAGTCAAGTCCTCTTTATAAAAGAACTCAAGCAGGTCCTGGGTATCTCCTAGAATCCTAATCTTTTCCCTCGTTCTGTCACTAATGAGACCCTTGGACTTTTCTCCTACCACCTGAGCAAATAGCTTTGACCCTAAGAAGTATAGCCCATGAAGCCTCTCTGGATAATAATTCTGTAACAAAGTTACTATTCTTTTGAAGTTGTCAAAGAAGTTAGAATCTTGATTTTTCTTGCTATATCCCCTCCTATCGTATACAACAACTATCTTGTTTGTTCCATAAAGGTCTGCCTCTTTCAAGCCTTGCTCAATCATAAACACAAAATATCTTATGACATCTTCTATAGACCCAATATCTGGCCTATAATTCTTCACTCTAAAATATAAACAGGGTCTTTTTGCCTTATCGCTCTTGTACCACCTTAAAAATCCAGCCTGACTCATTTCTTTTATGATCTCCTCCTCCGATATCTTGTCTGGCTGGTATGTCGTGTGCCATTGTACCCAATCCTTCCATTTAGTAAGAATCTCATGTGAGTCCCAATTATAGGCTATTGCAAAGCGAATTAAGTTGTCTTTGTTGAGATAGAAGTCTAAATTTGAAATTTTGGGGAAGTCCGAGGACAGAATAGTAGAAGCCTGGTCAAGTAGATCTCTCAATTGGTTTGTTTGATACTCTGTAAGATTATCGGCTAGGTTTTCCATGTTAATAAAAGTTTAAACTTTTTCATCCGATACACCTTTTTATTTAGAAGTAATTCAGAATTTTCCTTCTTTATTCTGTAATAGGTTTATACCGCCTATAGAATACCCTTCTATATTTTTTCTGACTGCCATCCTAAAATTTCTACTCCATAATTCTAGCGATTGAATTTAGTTTCTGTATAAAAAAATACTCTAAAGTAGAACTGTTCTGCTACAATACTCGTTTCATTGGACTTAATAGCAAAGCTTCTGGGGAACGATTTCTTCCCAAACGTGTTGAGAGAACCCCACATATGCTATTTTTTTGTTCAGGTTAAAGGGATTAATTTTTTTTTAGCCAACAAATTGAATAAAAATATGTCACTTAGGACTATAGTTAAAATAGGACTTTGTCACAGGACTCAAGAGGATTGTTGTTGCAGACTCTGGGAATCTAAATTCTAAAGTTTCTTCCTTAGGGGTTCAAAGTGAGAAAATTCAAATCTTGGATAACGCGTTTTGTAACTTTTCGCATCGATAATTAATTTATTTCATTAAATACTGACATAACAAAGGATCTATATGTCAAATACTAATCCGAACCAGATTGGAACAACCAAAGATGGACAAAATGTACCCCCTTTTCTCACATCTAACCTTGTAGGGTTCTTCCAATCAAACTAAAAAACCAATTATTCATCTGCAACAGTCATCACAATCTGATTCTCAAAGTTCCCGTCCCAGTTCCAGATTTTCCCTGGCCAAATACAGAGAGGCTTTCCAAAGGACTGACCGTGAAACCGTCATCCCTCAAAGCCCAAAGGTAAAGCAGCAATAGAATTTTCTCAATTTTAGATTCTTCAACCTGTGCAAGCCAGTCCCGGAAAAGGTCCAAAGAGAGTTGTGTATAAAAAGAAGAAGGAGAAAGTTGTTTACTCTGTAGAGGAAGAGCTGGCCATGGAAGTGAAACCTCCAATCCCAATTGTCTTAAATTTCTAGGGTGTTGACTTTAATAGAGAGAACGAGCCTGAATCCTGGATCCCTCTCGAGATTTTCGATGACAATACCTTCGACGAACGTACCCCACAAGAATGGATTCAATCGGCAAAATACTCTCATGACAACCTACAATGTATCAAGGGAAAAGGTCTCACGAAGGATGCTAATAACCTATATTGCTGGAAACCTGTCCTTATCCACTCCTATGATGAGAAAAGCAAGAAGTTTATTGGTTTCTGGGTAGATAATGGAGCTGAAGCTAAGCTCTCCAGACTAAGAGTCATCTTTGATGTAAGAGATATAGACTTTTAAGTAAAAATTTATAGGGAGAAGACACTAGAAGATTCGCTCAAAGGGTCTCTAATGCTATAGTGTTGAGAAAATATGCTGATTCTATTATCCGTTATAACTTCTACATTTCCAGCATGCCTACAAACGACATCAACGAAATCGATGAAGAGCTAAAAAATCGTCTCAGGGCCTTAGCCACTAACCCCATCAATCTCCGCAATGACCCAAGCCTCAATGCTGACGCTCTTTTCACTGAAATTAATGGAGACTATGCCAAATCGATGAACAAAATTGTCTTTGACGCTTATCTTAAAGAGTGTCCCCAGGATATCCTCTGTGGAAAAGAACTGTTCCTCCCTCCTAACGAAGAAGAAGAGGAAGAAGTTCCTTATCATGGACTTATCCAGCTCGAAAAGAACGAGGAATCTAGAGATTTCACTGAGAACTTCAAGGACTTCTGTCTGAACTCTCTATTCATTAAGGAGGAAGTTATCAAAGCCCTCCAGGAAATCAGAATAGAATGCAACTTCTGCCTTGAACTCCCCATGTTCCAATTCTCATTCTCAAGCCCTGCCCGCCTAGAAGACTTCAGATCTCAAGAAGATGCCGCAGTTTCTTCCATGTTGTACCACCTCAAGAATGGCTGGATCACTCAGTTAGTCAACATTGTCAAGCACGAATTTGCCAATATTGATAAGGGCTGGTTCAATCTTAATGAAACTAACAAGGCTGCTTATGAACAGGGCAAGCTCAAGAGATTCTTAGTCCTTTCCAAGGAAATGATGCAGGACACTCTCCTCACTATGACCAAGAAGAACTACTATCAACTCTATGAGACCATAGCCAAATATGTCCCTGAATCTGTCGTCATAAAATCAGCTGGAGAAGCCATCAACACCTTCTCTGATGGCTCTGCTGATAAGAAGAAGGCCCTTTTCTACATTGAAATCTACAAGCCAGACAGTGAGAACGAATTCCAATACTCCACTACCCCTAGATTGTTTGTCCAGACAGTGCTCGCACTTTTCGAAAGAACTCTTGATGAACTCGGAAGGATCCCTGATCTTGAATCAAGAGTCATCCCCAACTTTTACGAACTTAACGACCCCAGAAAGGCCACTGGTTTCCTCAAAGCTCCTAAAAGACCTAAGGAAAAGCCCCGAGAGGCAAGTGGAGAAGACAAATATAAGCAGATAACTGATGAGAATAAGTGGGTTTGGGACCTATATGAGAAGTTCAAGATCCTTATGGAGAGGGCTGTTGCTCCTCTTCAAGAATACCTAGCTGTGTTCCAGAAATATAAGAAAATCCTCGAAATCGACCCCGATAAGTACGTTGCTGAACTCGAAGCTGAAGATCAAGCCAAAAGCGAAGAAGAAATTAAGGAAGAAGTCTACAAGTACATGAAGGAAGAAGAGGCCATCAAGGAATCCATTCCTGAAGAAATCCATGTCTCATGCTTCATTATCAACAATAGTAGTGCCATCAAAACCCTCACTGGAAGATATGACCAGCTCCAGAAGAATCTTATTGAACTTATTGCCAAGAAGGCCCGTGAGAAGACCCAAAAACTTACTGATGAATTTGATAACCTCCAGAAGGAAATCAAGACCTTGCCTAAGAATATTGAAGAACTTACCAAGCTTGCAGCTCTCATGGATTCTCTTCCCAGAGAACTTGAGAAGATTCAAGTCGATATTGACAACTGCATGCAGGTCTATGATATTCTAGAAGGTTTCTCTTACAAATTATCCCCTCAAGACTTCAATCAGAGATGGAAAGCATTTGGAGGACCCAAAGAAATCCTCGATTTGATCGGAAACAGACAGAACAGCCTTATCAAGGAGAAAGCAAAGTTCCATGAGGCTATGATTAACAACCAAGAAGAATTCAAAGAGAGTATACAAACTCTCGAGAGAACTATCCACAGCTTCCACCAATACAGACACATGCAAGACCATGACCAAATTGCCAAGCTTGCAGCTGAAGTTAATGAAAACCTCAGGAAATCTCAAGAACAGGCTAAGACCTTCAACCACCATGAGTCTCTCTTCGGTGTCGATATCACTGATTATTCTAAGATTAACCAACTCGTCAAGGAATTCCAACCTTACTCCAACCTCTGGATCACTGCCAACGAATGGTTCCACAACATCGACAAATGGATGCACTGCCAATGGGAGTCTCTCAACGCTGAAGAAGCTGAAAAATTCGTTGAAGAAGCTGTAAGAACCCTTGCAAGTGCCATCAGATTCTTCAAGGACAGAGAACCTGAACTTACTCCCATTCTCAAAATCGCTGAAACAGTCAAGGGTCAGGTCGATGAATTCAGACCTAAGGTTCCTCTTATGGTAGCTATGAGAAAGCAGGGTATGAAGGAGCGTCACTGGCAACAAATTTCCGAGGCTGCAGGCTTCGAAGTCTCCCCAGGTGAAGACTTTAACTTTGCCAAGGTCCTTGAAATGGGCTTGATGAAGCACGTTGAACAAATTGTCGAAATTGGAGAAAGAGCTGCTAAAGAATTCGCAATTGAAACCATGCTTGATAATATGATGAACGCCTGGGACACCATCAACTTCCAGATGCTTCCATTTAAGAGTACCTTCATCCTTAAGGGATATGATGAAATCGGTGCTGTCCTCGATGAACATATGGTCAATACCCAAGCCATGAGCTTCTCACCCTTCAAGAAGCCCTTCGAGGAAAGAATCACCGAGTGGAATAGAAGACTCCTCCTTATGTCTAACATTCTTGAAGAATGGGCTAAGTGCCAAGGTCAATACATGTATCTCCAGCCTATCTTTGACTCTCCTGATATCGCCAAGCAGCTTCCAGTTGAGTCTAAAAAGTTCAAGGCTGTTGATGCTACCTGGAAGAGCTGTATCAATAATGTCAAGGTTCATAGATTCAATGTCTTGGAAGTATGCTCCATTGAAGGCTTATATGAAAAGCTTGTTGAAGCTAATAACAGTCTAGAAATGATCCAGAAAGAACTTAACAACTATCTTGAAAAGAAGAGAGAAGCTTTCGCTCGTTTCTATTTCCTCTCTAATGATGAGCTCCTCGAAATTCTTTCTGAGACCAAGGAACCCACCAAAGTCCAACCTCACTTGAGAAAAGTCTTCGAAAATATCCACAAGATTGAGTTCGATGACTTCAAGATCATCCACTCTATGTTCTCAGGAGAAGGAGAGCAAATCGAATTCGTCCGCGAAGTCAACCCCAATAACAAGAACGTCGAATTCTGGATGGGTGACGTCGAAGAAATGATGAAAATCTCTGTCCGCCATGTCCTCCAAAAGAGTATTGAAGACTACCCTAAACGCCCCAGATCTGAATGGGTCGTCTCCCACCCCGGCCAATGTGTCCTCAATGGCTCTCAAGTCCACTGGACTGCTGAAGTCGAACAAGCCATCAGAGAAGGCAAAGTTGGTGAATATTACCAGAAACTTTTAGGACAAATCTCCGACCTTGTTAAGCTCATTAGAACCAATCTGACTCCTATGAAATCCATTACAGTTAATGCTCTCATCGTTATTGATGTCCACGCTAAGGATGTCGTTGGAAAACTCCACGAAGCCCAAATTACAGATATTGGTGCTTTCGAATGGATCTCCCAGCTCCGTTACTACTGGGAAAATGACGACTGCTACGTCAAGTGTATTCAAACTAACTTCCCCTACGGTTACGAATACCTTGGCAACACCCTCCGTTTGGTTATTACTCCTCTTACTGATAAGTGTTACATGACTCTTATGGGTGCCCTCAAATTGAATCTCGGAGGTGCCCCTGCAGGACCTGCTGGTACAGGTAAGACCGAATCCACTAAGGATCTGGCCAAGGCCCTAGCTAAACAATGTGTCGTCTTCAATTGCTCAGAAGGTATGGACTACACCTTCGTCGGAAAGTTCTTCAAGGGTCTGGCCTCAGCTGGTGCCTGGGCTTGCTTCGATGAGTTCAATCGTATCAACATTGAAGTCTTGTCCGTCATTGCCCAACAACTCTTGCAACTCTTTGGTGCTAAAGCTATTGGAGCCAAGTCTCTAGAGTTCGAAGGATCGAATATCAAGCTCAACCCCACTTTCTCAGTTTTCATCACCATGAACCCTGGTTACGCCGGAAGAACAGAACTTCCTGATAACTTGAAGGCTTTGTTCAGATCTGTGGCTATGATGGTGCCCGATTACGCTCTTATCGGAGAAATTATGCTTTATTCCTTTGGTTTCGATACCGCTCGTGACCTCGCCAGAAAGATGGTTGCCACTTTCAAGCTTTCCTCTGAACAGCTCTCCTCACAGGACCATTACGATTACGGTATGAGAGCCGTCAGATCAGTCATTAATGCTGCTGGTATTCTGAAAAGATCCTTCCCTGATATGAATGAAGATCAATTGTTGCTCAGAGCTCTTAGAGATGTCAACGTTCCCAAGTTCTTAAAGGACGATCTTCCCCTCTTTGAAAACATCATTTCTGATCTCTTCCCCAATATCGAAAGACCCAAATATGAATATGGAGACCTCTTGGACGCCATTAACAATGCCTGTACCGCTCTTAACGTCCAAAGTGTCAAACCTTTCGTTGAAAAAGTCCTCCAGCTCTATGATACCATCCAAGTCAGACATGGTCTCATGATTGTCGGTCCCACAGGAGGTGGTAAGACCTCTAACTACAAGGTCCTTCAAACCGCCATGACCTCTTTGGCCAAGGCTAACAAGGGCAATTTCACCAAGGTTCACACCCATATCCTCAACCCCAAGTCTATTACCATGGGTCAACTTTACGGTTGGATCAACGAACAAACTAAAGAATGGACTGATGGTATCCTGGCCTCTATTGTCAGAGAAACCGTCAAGGATCTGTCTGGTGACCTCCACTGGGTCATGTTCGATGGTCCTGTCGATGCCCTTTGGATCGAGTCTATGAACACCGTCCTCGATGATAACAAGAAACTCTGCCTTAACTCAGGACAAATCCTCATTCTTACCCCTTATATGACTATGATGTTCGAAGTCGAGGATCTCGCTGTTGCTTCCCCAGCTACAGTCTCTAGATGTGGTATGGTCTACATGGAACCTGTTTCCCTCGGAATTAAGCCTTTAATTGACTCTTGGATCGCTAGACTCCCCAACGGAATGAAGAACAAGAAGACCTTTATTCCTTTCCTAAGGGACCTCTTTGATAAGTACTTGGAAAAATGTATTGAATTCATCAAAAAGAACTGCAAAGAAACTGTGACTTCCCAGGTTAATGCCCTCGCTCAGAACCTCATGAAACTCCTGGACTGCTACTTCGAGAACTACAGAGAAACTGAGTATAAGAGAGTCTCCCCAGAAGAAATTGACAACCTCGAGACTATGCTTGAACCTCTCTTCATTTTCTGTCTAGTCTGGTCCACAGGTTGCACCATTGATCTTGACGGTCGTAGAAAATATAATGTCTTCCTTAGAAACCTCATGAAAGAGAACCAGTCAACTATTGAATTCCCTCAGAACGGTAGTGTCTATGACTACATGTTCAACCAAAAGAACAAGGAATTCATCTCCTGGCTCGAAACTAATAAGAACTTCGAAATCAGTGACAAGCTCAGCTACTCAGAAATTGTCGTTCCCACCAACGACTATACCAGAATGCTCTATCTCATGAAGTTACTACTCACCAACAGTCGCCATGTCATGTGCCCTGGTCCCACCGGTACCGGTAAGTCCCTCAATGCCTATACTCTCCTTCAAACAGGCCTTCCCCAAGAGTACCAATACATTACCATTACCTTCTCTGCCCAAACCAGCGCCAATCAAACCCAAGATACCATTGACTCTAAGCTCGAAAAGAGAAGAAAGGGTATCTATGGACCTCCCACCGGCAAGAAGTGCATTATCTTCGTCGATGACTTGAATATGCCCAAGAAGGAAACCTATGGTGCCCAACCTCCTATTGAAATCCTTCGTCAATACCTTGACCATTGCGGCTGGTATGACAGAAAGAAACTTGAGTTCCAAAGACTAGAGGACCTTATCCTCTTGACTGCTCTTGGTCCGCCAGGTGGTGGTAGAACCCACATCACCAACAGAATGGTCAGACACTTCAATATGATCACTTATACTGACCTAGATGAGGACACTATTAAATATATTTTCAACACAATTGTCGACTACTTCCTCAAGAAGTTCAGTGACCCTATTAGAAGTATCCAAGAAACCTTAGTAGAATCCGTCCTTCACATCTACAACACTGTTAAGGAAGAACTCAGACCCCTCCCCAACAAGTCCTTCTACACCTTTAACCTCAGAGATATCTCAAAGGTCTTCCAAGGTGTCTGCTCCGCCTCCATTAAGCACTGCACCGAAAAAGTTCACATTGTCAGACTCTGGTACCACGAGAACCTCAGAGTCTTCCACGACAGACTTACCACTGAAGAAGATCGTGAATTCCTGAGGAACCTCCTCAAGTCACAATTCCCCAAGTTTGGCCTTACTCCAGAAGAAGTTGTCAACAAAGAAAGAATCATCTTCGGAGATTTCATGATGGGCAGAGACATCGACCCCAAGCCTTATATCCAAATCGAGGATTTGAACTCCCTTATTAAAAAGATTGAAGAATACCTCGACGATTTCAACTCCGAAGTCTCAGCTGGAAGACGCCAAATGAAGCTTGTCATGTTCTTGGATGCCTGTGAACACATTGCTAGAATCTGCCGTATCCTTAGACAGCCCCAAGGTAATGCCCTACTTCTTGGTGTCGGTGGTTCTGGAAGACAGTCCCTAGCTAGACTTGCCACCTATATTTCTGGATACAAACTCTACCAAATTGAAGTTGTCAAGGGTTATAACATGTCCAAGTGGAGAGATGATGTTAAGAAGTGCCTTATGATGGCTGGTGTTGATAACAAGCAGGTCACTTTCCTCTTTGTTGATACCCAAATTATCAAGGAAGAGATGCTTGAAGATATCAACAATATTTTGAATTCAGGTGATGTCACCAATCTCTATAAGAATGAAGATCTCGATGCTATTATGAACGCTTGCCGCTCAGAATGTGTGAAAAAGGGTATTGAACCCAACAAGATGAACATTTTCTCACAATACCTTGCCAGAATCAAGAGAAATATCCACTGTGTCATTGCTATGTCTCCTCTTGGTGAGGTCTTTAGAACCAGACTTCGTATGTTCCCCTCACTTATCAATTGTTGTACTATTGATTGGTTCACAGAGTGGCCTGAAGAAGCCCTTATTGGTGTCGGAAGAGGTGCAATTAATGATGTTGCTGCTGAGCTTGAAATCGAAGATATCAGAAATGACTGTGTTGAGATGTTCAAGAGAATCCACAAGAGTGTTGAGAGGATTTCAGTCAAGTTTGTCCAAGAACTCAGAAGATACAACTACGTTACTCCCTCTTCATACCTTGAACAACTTAATCTCTTCAAGTCCATTCTCGGCGAAAAGAGAACTGAGCTCAAGAAGCAAATCGATCGTCTCAAGAATGGTCTTGACAAACTCAGAGAAGCCAATGAAGCTGTCACACAGATGCAAGCTGACTTGACTGAGCTCCAACCCAAACTTGAAAAGGCCGAAATTGAAACAACTCAGATGATGGAACGTCTTATTGTCGAAAAGAGAGATGCCGAAGAAACTCAAAAATCTGTTGCTGAGGATGAAGCTGCTGCCACAATTGCTCAAGCTGAAGCTGCCAAGCTCCAGAAGGAAGCCTTAGAGGCTGTCGCTGAAGCCCAAAAGACCCTAGATAAGACCACTGAGGAAATTAAGAGCTTGAAGAAGGACCACTTGGTCGAAATTAGGACATTCATCAGTCCTCCTCCTCCAGTTTTCTGGACTTTGGGCGGTGTGATTATTATGTTAGGAGAAACTGTACCTGCCAAGCCAGTTCCAGGTTCACTTACCGGTGAGAAGAAAGAAGATTACTTCGAATATGCTAAGGAAAAACTATTGGTCAACCCTGATCAGTTCTTGAGAAACCTTCTCGAATTCGCTAACTCAGATCAAAAGAATAATATCCCTCCCCAAGTTATCAAAAGATTTGAACAGAAAATCAAGAACGAACCTGAGTTCCAAGCAGAAAGAGTCAGTAAAGCCAACACCGCCACTAGATATCTATGGGCCTGGGTTAATGCCATGTACAATTACAACAAAGTTTATCTTAGCACTCAACCTCTCAGAGATAAGCTAGCTGAATCTGAGCGCATTTTGGCTGAGAAGAATGCGGAACTCAAAGCCAAAAAAGATGAATTAGAAAAGATTAACGCCACAATTAAGAGACTTGAAGAAGAATACAACTTCAGTATCTCAGAAAAGGAGCGCCTGACCAACAAAAAGAAAGAATGTGAGCTCAAGCTCAGTCGTGCCCATAAACTTACATCCGGTCTTTCTGACGAAAAGGAAAGATGGGCAAAGGAAATCGACCAGTTAATCAAGAGAGGAGACCTTATTGCCGGAGATTCTATCATTGCTGCTGGTATGGTCACATATGCTGGTCCCTTCGTGTCACAATTTAGACAAGAACTTGAGAAAGAATGGATCGGATATTTGGACGAGATTGGCATAAAACACACTCCTAATATCAACATGAGAATCTTCTTAGGAGATTCGGTAAAGCTTCAAGCCTGGAACATTGCAGGTCTTCCCAAGGACGACTCCTCAACTGAAAATGGTATTATTATTGATAAGGGAAAAAGATGGCCACTTATGATTGATCCTCAGACACAAGCCAACAAATTCATCAAGAACTTAGGTAAGGACCACAGTGAAGGTCTCGATGTCCTCAAGGCCTCTGATCCCAACATTCTTAAGACCATCGAACTCTCCATCCAGTTCGGTAAGTGGGTCCTTATTGAAAATGTTGGAATTGAACTTGATCCCGCTCTTGATCCTATCATCACTAGACAAGTCTACAAGCAAGGAGGAAGTCTTACCATTACCATTGGTGACAAGAGTATTCCTTATCACGAGAGCTTCAGATTCTTTATGACCACAACTAATCCTAATCCTCACTACTCACCTGAAACTTTCGTCAAAGTTACTATTATTAACTTCGCTATTACCAGACACGGTCTCGAAGAACAGATGTTGGCCAAGATTGTCGAATTAGAAAATCCTCAACTTGAGCAAAAGAAAATAGAAATTGTCAAGAAGAATGCCCAGGATAGAAAAGAACTCGTCCTCCTCGAAGATGGTATTCTCAAGAGTTTATCCGAATCCACTGGTGATATCCTACTCGATGAAACCCTTATCAACAAACTCGCCAGCTCAAAGAAAATGTCCAAGGAAATTAACCAAAGAGTCGAAGACTCCAAGATTACAGAAAAAGAAATCGATGCTGCAAGAGAATCTTACAGACCTGTTGCCTACAGAGCCTCCATCCTCTTCTTCTGTATTAACGATCTCTCTAATATTGATCCTATGTATCAATACTCCCTTCAATCCTTCATCAATCTTTTCACAATTGGTGTTGAAAATGCCCCTGCTTCCAACGAACTCCAGACTAGACTTAGCAACCTCAACAACTACTTCACATACTCTCTCTATGAAAATGTCTGCAGATCCCTTTTCGAAAAGCACAAGCTTCTATTCTCTCTTCTCCTAACTGTCAGAATTCTCCAAGGAGACAACAAAATCGATGAGGAAAAGTGGAGATACTTCCTCACTGGATTCACTGGAGAAGTCAAAGTCCCTCCTAATCCCACTACTTGGATCCCTGAGAACAGCTGGCCCGGAATCTACAGACAATTCCACGGAATGGACCGCCTTAACAAGTTTGAAGGTATCGAAGCCCACTTCATGAGCTCCCCCGATGACTTTAAGGACATTTATGACGCTGACGAAGCCCATGAAAGACCATTACCCGCAAGATGGGCTGATAAGCTTGATGAATTTGACAAGTTGATCGTCCTCAAGGCTATCAGACCTGACAAGCTTATCCCTGCTATTCAAGACTGGGTCACCCTTAAGATCGGAAGACAATTCGTCGAACCTCCTACCTTCAACTTAGCCCAATGTTTCAAGGATGCCTCTGTGATTACTCCTCTTATTTTCGTCCTTTCACCTGGTTCCGATCCAGTTGCTGATTTCCTCAGATTTGCCGAAGAAATGGGATTCTCTAAGAAATACGACCAGATCTCCCTTGGTCAAGGACAAGGACCTAAAGCTGAGAGAATGATCAAGGAATTCGCCAACAGAGGAGGTTGGGTTCTCCTTCAAAATTGCCACTTGGCTACCTCTTGGATGCCAGAACTCGAAAAGATCTGTGAAGATCTCAACGAAAATCTCCATAAAGACTTCAGACTCTGGCTCACCAGTATGCCCACTCCTTCATTCCCCATCTCAGTCCTCCAAAATGGTATCAAGATGACCCTTGAACCTCCCACAGGTCTCAGATCTAACATGCTGAGAACCTACAATACCATTGACGACAAGGACCTCAACGATTGCAGAAGACCTGAAGTTTATAAGAAGCTCCTGTTCGGTTTTGCCCTCTTCCACGCTATTGTCCAGGACAGAAGAAAGTTCGGTCCTATTGGTTGGAACATTCCCTATGAGTTTACCAATGAAGATCTCATTGTTTGCAAGAGACAGCTCAAGCTCTTCCTCGATGAATACGACCAAGTTCCTTATAAAGTCCTCAATTACCTTGGAGCTGAGATTAACTACGGTGGTAGAGTCACTGATGACAAGGATGTGAGACTCATCAAGACCATCCTCCAGACCTATATCCGCCCCGAAGCTCTCCAAGATGGATACAAATTCTCCAAGTCTGGACTTTACCAATCCATCCCTGCAGGAGATCAAGCCGACTATATTAATTACATCAAGGGACTGCCTCTGAATCCTGCCCCTGAAGCCTTCGGATTGCACAGTAACGCCGAAATCACCACTGCTGAAAATACTTCAAGAGTTCTTCTGGAGACTATCTTGTCCATTCAACCTCGTGCTACTCACAAGGGAGGAAGATCGACTGAAGAAGTTATCATTGAAATTGCCAACGGTATCGAAAAAAGAACACCCCCAGTCTTTGACTTTGAAGCCATTTTCAAGAAGTACCCCACTGAGTACACCGAGTCTATGAACACTGTCCTCGTCCAAGAAGTTATCAGATATAATAGACTCCTTGAAATTATGGCCAGTACCTTAGTCCAAGTCAAGAAAGCCCTCAAAGGAGAAGTCGTCATGTCTGAAGAACTTGAACTTATGGCTAAGAATCTCAATGACAATATGGTAATGAAATCTTACCTCATTTATAATATGATAGGTTCCTGAACTCTGGAAAGCCAGAAGCTTCCTATCTCTTAAACCTCTTTCCTCATGGATTGAAGACCTTAATGCTAGAATCGCATTCCTCAACGAATGGATCGAAAAAGGCACCCCTAATGTCTTCTGGATATCAGGTATTTAACAGCGGTAACCCTTTAACAGTCATAGGTTTCTTCTTCCCTCAAGCCTTCATTACCGGAACCCTTCAGAACTACGCCAGAAAGCATGTTATTGCCATCGATAGGCTGTCCTTCGAATTCAAAATCATGGACCATATGAAGCACACAGACATTAAGCAGAAGCCAGAAGATGGTTGCTATATCTACGGTATGTACCTAGAAGGTGCCACATGGGACTATAACAGACATATTTTGACTGAGTCAAGACCTAAGGAATTATATACGGATATTCCTCTTATTTGGCTGATTCCTAAGGCTGATAGAGTTCCTCCCACTAAGGGAATTTATGAGTGTCCTATTTACAAGGTGCTTTCAAGAGCTGGTACTTTGAGTACTACTGGTCACTCAACCAACTTTGTTATGTTTATGGAATTACCTTCAGAAGAGACTGAGGATGTCTGGATCAAGGCTGGTGTGGCTGGATTCTTGGCGCTTAGATATTAATTGACCTTTGTTATTGTTGTTTTTCATGTGTGAAATTAAGTTTACTTTGCTCGTTTTATCACCATTATGAGACCATATAGTAAAAGATAAGTGCTTAATCCTAAATATTCTCTACTAGGACTATTACTGCCACTCCTATCGAATATTACTAGGTTTGCTTTTTAGATTTTTGTAGTTTCTCAAGCTTAATTTACATTCATAAAACTATCCAACATACCAAAAATACGACATATAGCTGAATACACAAGAGTAAGTGTATATCCACTAATATGGGTTGAGCTGTGGCCCGGTTTCCTTACTTAATTTGGTATTTTTCAAAATATGGCTCCATCATTTTGTTATATCTTTTCTCGAGTTGTTTTCTGACGTATAAATGACTGGCCAGGAAGGTACAACCAACAAAAGTGAGTTGGAGGAACTTTCTGTTATTTCTGAAGAGAGCGTAATTCAAAAGAACACATAGAAGACCATTCAAGCCGATACCGTAGAAGAAGTTAAGATTTTGCTTTTCTTCGTACATATAGTTGAGGAAATAGGAGTCCTTTTTATTCATATTTTTATTATGGAAGAGTCGGGTGAGCTTTTTGTCCTTGATAGACAGCTTCGAAATTTTTTCTTTCTGTGCCCTTGCTGACATCTTTTGTTAATTTTATTTTAGGTTTTTCAATTATTTGGTTAAGTTTCTTTTGATGCATCTCTCTGATAGAATATTCATCTATTCAGCAAAAATTACTTCAGAGAATTATTCTCTTAGAACAAGGCTCTTCCTGATACTATGCAAAGTTATTTCCTTTTTATTTTCTAGAGAAATTTTTAAATAGGGTTCTTTCAGTTAAAATATGAATATTGAATATCTCAATAGACATATTCATCATTATGCATATTTAAAGATATGTCTAGGATCATAGAGTGTTTTGGATGAATTTGTCTACGATATTTTTCACGCTCCAAGGTTGGTCAAGTCCGCAAATATGTCCAGAGCCATAGATGGTAGCATAGGTAAATTTATCATAGTGCTTATACCAACCGATCACATTTCCATCAGGATCTTTCCAAATCTTCTTAGCAGACGCCAAATAAAGTGGTAGCTTGCTCCAATTCAAATTGCTAATTGCAGCTTCTGTTCCGTATAGAGGGACAGTAGCATCATCCTGTCCTACAAACAGTAAAAATTTGATGTTTTCGGAATTCAACATATAAGAGATGTTGCTGGCATAGCTCACAGGGAAGTCATTGACAAATTGGCTTCTTAAGTTCATGCCATAATTATAAGTTGCTTCAGGATCTACTCCCAAGCCCACATGTACAGCGGGCTGCATAAGCCACAGGATAGTTGTAATATCAAGATTGTCATCACTATTATTTCTGTAATTGTTCCAGGATTCGTCTTTGGGGAATAAATTCATAAGTGGGTTAACGAGACTGACCGCATCAGAATAATTTCCGGTCAGGATGTCCTGTTGGAACCTCTTTTGGTAGGTTATCATCTGCTGACAGGTCTTATTATCTGCCAGTCCTGCTGAGATTGCCAGCTTATCGAAGCCTGTAATTTGGTTATAAGGGTCGAACCATCCAGATTGGAAAATGATGCCTGTAATATTGATGCCATCAGTGGCCTTATTTTTCAAAAGAGTTGAAGCTAGGCCCAAGGCAAAATGAGCTCCATAGCTTTCTCCCATAATGTAGAACTGCTGCTTCTTGAGAGAAGGGAAAAGTTCGAAGAATCTGAGCAAGAAATTCTCCAGATAGATTCCGTTGATCATTGAGGTACCGGGAGCATCGTTGTTGTAGACAGAAAAGCCGACTCCGACTGGATTGTCGAGGTACAACAAGTGATAGTTGTCATTAAAAGTAACTTCATTAAGGACACCTGTGGGCTTTCCTCCTTTCATTATGACCTTAAAAGGACCACTTTCAAAAAAGCTGTTGTATCCAGGAGAGCCAGGGCCACCTGCAAGAGGCATTACTAAGGGTGCAGTATCATTGACAGTAGCATTCGAGAATTTGTTGCCACGGGCTGCGTAAAGTTGATAAAAAATCTTGGATCCTGAGGTTTTATTCACTGTGATATATCCAGTATAAAATTGCCCTGGATAAGGTATTCCTAAGAGGGCTGTGTTAACTAAAGTGGCTTCAGGATAGTTAAAATTAGGATTAATTGGGTTTAGAGACCCTGCTTTTGGAATTTTTAGATTTGGGAATATTTGTGATGCGTCGAATGAGCATGAAGCCTGAATTATAAGGTATAGAGACACAGTAAGATATATTATCTTTTTCATGATTCAATTTATTTAAAGATTTATGAAATGCAAAATATCAAAAACTGGTATAGATCAGAGGCTACAAACAATAGAATTGTTGACACTTTAATATCATTAAGATAACTCA
>Ga0065720_1019312_pt1 | contig 28915 bp, 16 predicted proteins | sample Thericmetagenome_FD_59107 | JGI IMG/M metagenome (GOLD analysis project Ga0065720, IMG submission 59107) | Thermophilic microbial communities from the Joint Bioenergy Institute, California, USA of rice/straw/compost enrichment - eDNA_2 v2... | ecosystem: Engineered > Solid waste > Grass >... | reverse complement strand
CCTCCTCCTCCTACCCATACCCCCTCTCTTCCCTCCCTTTCCTCCTCTCGCACTTGGCTGCTTTTCTCCCTCGGCGCCTGCACTCTTTCCCTCACCCTCACCAAAACATTCCCCTTCTAATAGGGGGGGCAACCCCTCCAACCATCTCAACGCCCTCACCCAAGCAGGGTTTGCCGCGATCTTCTCCGGCAGTGTGTTAAGCCATGCTCGACCAGCATCATTCCCAGCCTGCTCCTGTTGCTCACGGAGGCGTGCACGCAAAGAATCGGCGGCGCGGCCGAAGTTGGCTTTACGCCCCGGACGTCGGGCAATCTCCTCTTTCTTGGCGAGGAGCCAGTCCTCGGAATGGCGCTGAGGCCAGTGGATGCGGGGGTCGATTGGGGCGTAATAAGGTTCGTCTTGGTCTTCGGTCTTGAGAGGTCGCTTTGTTGAGGTTTTAGTCTGGGAGGAGGGTTGTTGGCTGCAGCTCGAGGATGAAGATCGATCTATCTTCCGTAGTTTAACGCCGGGCGGTGGTGAAGTGGCGCCTTCTTGTGAGTATATGAGGGAGTCAAAGAGCTCGACATCTATTGTTCTCGGTTCTGTTTGACCCTTCGGTTGGAACTTAATCATCCCAGGGGACGGGTGTGGTTCAGGAAAAGGGAAATGTAACGTCTGTGGCAAGCCGTCAAGCGATTTGTCATTGACTTCTCGAGAGGATGAGCTCGTCGAGCCAATCCGCTCAAGCAACGGTTTTTTGCCTTGTCCATTGAGAAGAACGGAAAGCTTGGAAGTAGAGCGCAATGGATCAGCGCCACTGTTGACCTTCTCATTCCAATAACCTTTGATTCCCTCATTAAGGGAAGGACCAGAGGTCAACTTGTCGTGTTGCTTGAGAGGACTCTCGTTTACTCCGAGCTCGAGCTCTCCAGAGGAGTGTGATGTTGATGTAGGAACCTGGGAACTGTCCAGAAACTTTACACTAGCCAGAGTGAGGGGCGCTATCCGCAGGCCCTCCTTAGCCTTTTGCTTTGGGACCTGTGTGACTTCAGCCTCTCGAGCTTTATCAACTCCTGGTGATTGGGCGGATGCTCGACGACTAGCTTTTGGGCTGACAGACCGAGCAACTGATTTGGGCTCTTGAATCATCCTGGAAGGTGACGGCTTCTGTTCATAATCTCTGCTCAACATTGCTTCTGGTGCTATCCTTTGTGGCGTTGACATGATTTTTTGCCGTTTTCTCGAGGGCTCGCCATCTGGAGAACGCGGGCTAGCAGGGGGTGAGTGGACCTGCGGACGAAGCCCTAAAGCTTTCGGTAAAGAAAAAGCGTGTGTTGATTGAGACTCACTCCCAGGGCGAGATGGAGGTGCACTGTTGCTGGGAGTTGGCTGCTGGTGTATGAAGTTGGGTGTCCAGCCACCTGCTGTCTTCCGTCTCATGATTGGCCTCCTGCCTTCCGACAAGAGTAACTTCTTGGGGTTTGGAGAAGCTGGAGGAGGGGACCGAGATGTAGTGCTGGTTCTACCCACGGGCGGTGGAGAGCCTTGTGTGCCGCTTGAGAAGTTCGAGAGAATGGAGTCACGGCGCTGCCCATTCTCGGCTACCGTTTTTGGCAAGTGATCCTCACACAAAGGAGTGGAATTCCCATCGATCCGCCTGACGCACCCTGGATAGGAGCATGAGATAATGGCGGCATTATTGAAGGGGTTGCGCTGAGCAAGGAATGGAGATGGTGCGCTCGAAGAGAGAGCAGGAGCAGGGGCTTTGGCTCTGCCATTGCTGAGAGTTGAGGGTTGGCTAGCCGCAGCTGTGGCGGTGGCAGCCATCATAGCAACGGGCTGGGCGGAATGTAGGCGATTGTCCAGGGTTGCTGCAAGGCACGTGCCGCTTGGAGAAGTGCTCCGCGAGGTCTGTGAGGACCATGCGCTCGAGCTGCTGTCATTGTACCGATACCGCAACGGTCTCTTAGCCCCGCGGTCTTGCGCAAGACAGCGCTTGCAGACCCAATTGGTTCTGATTATTTTGCGTCAGCGGGCTTTACGCCAACAATGTTGGAGGTGAGAAAACAGTCGAGAAATCGCAGGTGAGAGGCGGTGTATATGGGGGGGAGGAGGAATCTGAACAAAACCGCGGGTGTCAACTGACAAGTGCAAACGTTAACGAAAGGAAAGAGTAAAGAAGGCTGGGTAGTGATGAGATGTAAAGCCAGGCAGGTGCACGGATAAAATCTTGGGTAAGGGTTTCTGTAAAGGGGCTGGGTACGGCAGACTAAACGCTCTGTACACGTGGGGGTATAAGAAAGGGGGAGATGCCTCTATATAGGTGTAATGGACATCGTGCGTTGAATATAGGGCTTCTCCAATTTTATGGGGTGAGTAGCAAAAGCAGGGTTTGGGCAAATGTAGATTGAGACTAAAAGTAGGCCCTTCTGGTAATATGCTGGCAGCCCAAGAGCTAGACAATTATACACTTTTGAGTTGTGGATATGGTACATAGGAATCAATTGATGTGGCAATGAGAACATATGATGGAAATAACGGGAATAAAACTAAGGTGATGTGTTGGGATAGAACAAAACGAAACGTAGGATATACTTTGAGTCTTGGACGGAAGGAAAACAAGATGAAATAACACCTACATGGACTCGTCTGGATGAGGCCGATGGCATGCAGAATGATAATAGCTATGGCAACAGGTACATTCGAAGAGCGGCCAGTCGATTGTGTGCTCCCCTTTGCACCGCTTACACCGGGGCATTATTAGTCCTTGTCACAGACTTGCATATGCTTTGAGATGAGGGGATCCTGCGACTGAAATTGAGTGTATTAGCGAAATGTTGAGGGACAGTACATTTGGTTTTCAAACAGCTACGATGTTTGCGTAGGAAAAGGTGTCTCAGGTCTTTTCAGTGGTCATCACACAGCTGAGCCACAGCGGCTTCGTGATTCTCCACGGCCAGCTATACAAGAAGTGATGTCTGCCACGGCCTTTTGTACCTGGTCTCCATTGAGTCGAATGCCAGGCCTCCGGGAAGTGGCAGCGTTGAAAACAAACCGTTATCAACATTGCTATCTCCAACCCTCTTTTCATGCAGCCTACGTCCTTAAGGCGGCATGCAGTGAGTTGCCGACTGACAAATCGTCAAGTGGACGCGCCAAGGCGCCGCTGATGAGCTGGGCCATGTTGAATCGCAAAACCAGAAGAGCCAGATATTGTATAGCTGTCTGACCTTTTACCGTTGCTCATCATCGACACCCAAAATGAACTTTGAGAGAGCAGGAATGAGATGTAAGATGAGGCGAATGGGCACTCACCTATTGGATGTAAAGATAGTCCGGACTGTATGAGTAAGGCTGCACGGCTAACGCCAGTCTGTTTGCAGCCGCTCTGCGCTCGCCGAGTCGTCGGCCATAAACAAGAACCTGCGCCCCGAGGCCTTGGGAACTCGGTAGCCTTACTGGCCCTACCATAAACTTATAAACAATTGCAGACTTGGGCTTGAAAGCTGTGCCACAATCAATCCGCATCGGTCACCAAGGTGAAGGTTGCAATTAAAGGCCGGGGACCGCAGGCAAGGCGCAGGTAGACAAGCAGAAGGCAAAGAAAACGTGGGGAAGGAATCGCGAGGCCGGCGCCAAATCGTCAGAGCCATCAAGTCCACTGGGTAGATCCATTGCAGTGGGGCACCTGCAGCCAGGATCCTCTGATCCGTGCACCAGCACTCACGTGCCTTTATGCGGACCGTGTTTTTTGATGCCTGCATCGGCGACGTCTCCCCGCCTGCTTTTCTTGGCTAGCGTCTTGAACCCCTGCCAGTGAAGCACTTCGCGATAAGGTCATCCATACAGCGTTGCCAACAAGGACAACGTGAGGTGCGAGACGAACACGTTCATACAGCGTGATCCAGCAGTGCCAAGTAGTAGTTGGCAAACTGCTGCCCCTGGATCGAGACGTTGAATTGTACGCGACCCGGGATATCAAGTCAGCGACCGCACGCCCACCATGGATTTCCTGAAATCAGCTGTCGCATCTGCCATTGCCGCCAAAGGCCCCCCTTTCCCATACACCTTTGGCGACAAGGTTGATATGGACCCCTCCATTTGGACCCTTTACAACGGAACAAAACGAGTACGCCGCCAAATACGTCTCCAGTATCGACATATATAGCCTTGGGATTTGTATGACCTGGCTCTGACCAAAGTCTCCTCACAGGAAGACGGTTCTCCTTGCAGCATCTTCTCCTTCGAGGTCTCTTCAAACCGTTCCGCTCTCCCCCTAGCCAAGAACGCTCTCAAGAAACTCCGAACATTGCGCCATCCCGGTGTAATTAGGGTGCTAGATACAGTTGAGGTATGGGGACTGCTGAAAAGAGTGGGCATGTGCCGGGGGCTGATATGCCCGAAAGACAGATTCATACATCTACATTGCTACGGAGAGGCTGGTCCCTTTGCGCTGGCATGTGAAGAGGAAGAGCTTGACTCCTGAGACGGCGAAATGGGGTCTCTACAACATTGCGGTCAGTTGCCCTGGGATTGACGTTCTGATCGTGGGCACGAAACATTTCGGCTAACACAGATCTGCAGAGAACAGTAAAGTTCATTAATGACGAAGCCTCGTCCGTCCATGGAAACTTGAAGGTTGCGTCAATCTACACAACAGAAAGCGGCGAGTGGAAACTCGGCGGCTTTGAGGTGCTCAGCAATATTAAGGATGACGAGGCAGTCATATATGTATGCTGCCCATCCGCTACCATGATCAATAAACCTGCCGACTCGAGACTAACCACATTGTAGACCTATGGCAGCCTCTTGCCCGACTCAGGACGTTATACTCCCCCTGAATTGGCCAAGTCAGGCTGGGATGCCATCAAACGCAATCCGCACTCAGCTGTAGATGCTTGGGACTTCGCTGCTCTCATCTTCGAGGTCTTTAATGGCACCTTCAGCGGGAGTGACCAGGCCGGCCAGACCAAAAATATTCCACCTAGCATGCACTCCAGCTATAAACGCTTGGCGAATGCTAATCCAAAGGTTCGATTAAGCGTTGCTCACTTCTTGGAACAAGGCCGGAAGAATGGCTCATTCTTCGACACCCCCTTAATCAAAGTAACAGATGGCATCGAAAACCTCGGCATAAAGTCTGAGGAAGAACGAGATGCCTTCTTGGAGTACGTGTTTGATTTCTCTCGGTGCCCGGGAGTGAGGTATGCTAACTAGTTGATAGTGACCTGGAGCATCTAAGCGATGACTTCCCGGAGGAGTTTTTCAAGATGAAGATCTTGCCCGAGTTATTGAAATCAGTCGAATTCGGCGGCGGTGGCCCAAAAGCTTTTAGCTTGGTCATGAAGGTCGCAACTAAGTTGTCAAGTGACGACTTTGATGCAAAGGTCGCCCCTGTTGTGATTCGGCTGTTTGGAAATCCCGACCGCGCTATCCGGGTTTGCTTGTTAGACCACCTGCCCCAAATGATCGACCGCCTCTCGCCAAAGGTCGTGAATGATAAGATTTGGCCTCAAGCTGTAAGTTTGTTTTCCGGCATAAACGGCGGTTATAAGGGTATCCTATGCTAACTTAGATCAGGTCACCGGATTCATGGATGTCGAGCCAGTTGTAAGAGAACAAACGTTAAAATCAGTTCTCACTTTCATCCCGAAGCTCTCTGAAAGAACCGTCAACGGAGAGCTCTTGAAGTATCTGGCAAAGACTGCCAACGATGAGCAACCAGGCATCCGCACCAACACGACCATTTGTCTCGGCAAGATCGCCAAATACTTGGGTAACTCGTCAAGATCCAAGGTGCTGATTGCTGCCTTCACCCGCTCACTTCGCGATCCCTTCGTGCACGCCAGAAACGCTGCTTTAATGGCACTTGCCGTCACAGCGGAGTACTTCACGGAAGAGGATTGTGCTGTCCGTATCCTTCCCGCGGTCTGCCCTTCTCTCATCGACAAGGAAAAGCTTGTCAGAGACCAGGCAAACAAGACCATCGAAGTCTATCTGGCAAAAGTGCGCAAAGCTGCGGCTAACATGCCGGAGACCGCGCTCCCGTCAGAAACTGCGGCATCGAATGCCGGCGCCACTCCCAGGATGAGCACCCCACAGCCGGATATCTCGTCCGCAGCATCGTGGGCTGGCTGGGCTATCTCATCATTCACGAACAAGCTTTCTGCTGCAGCAGGGGATATCCAGTCAGCTTCAGCAGCATCCAAGTCCAACGGGCCGTTATCCACACAACCATCTAAACCTGCCACGTGTCCTACGACATCTCCTTCTACCTCATCTACCGCAAACACTCATCACCGAAACCTCAGATTCCCAACCCCCTCAGCCCCAACCTCTTCACCGTCAGCAAAGGAATCGGCCTTCTCCCCTCCGCCTGAAGAAGACTTTGACGGCGCCGACGCATGGGGTAGCATGGATGACATCTATGATGACGATAATAACGACGCCAATAACCAGCAAGAAACAGACGAAGACCCCTGGGCCGCCAAATCCAAGCCCAAGCCAACAAGCACCAAAATCTCGGCAACTCCCTTCGATGACGGCGGTGAGCCCGACTTCGCGGGCTGGCTTGCTGCACAGGCAGAGAAGAAGAAGCAGGGGAAGGTGTTACCGAAGGGATTAGCGAAGAGCTCTTCTCTTGCTGCTTCCAGTGCTGGTGCCAAGAAGCCAACGACTTCCATTGTGAGCGCGAAGACGACCAGCATGGCAGGAGCAAAAAGCAAACCTGTTGTGGCGAAGAAAATTGATATGAAGCCGAAGGATGAGTCGTTGGATGATGACGAGGGGTGGGGTGGTTGGTAGAGGCACGAAAGATGATGAGGTTTCGTTGTGTATTTAGACGAGGCAACCCCCTTGGCTAGCGTGATAGAAGGAGTCCGGATATTGGAGTTGCGGGGTTATAGACACATTGGTAGATACCTTGGCAAATAAATGAAGTTTTCGTGGTGGATTGAGTTCTATGGCTTCTCATTAAGTTCACAAGCCGTAACTCGAACTGTCATAAGCCAGGATTATGACGACTCCGACGTAAGCGAAGGTCAAATATGCGCATACAGCGATATTGTTGATGTAAGTTCTAGGAACTTGATCCAGAGAAGGAGGATCAAAGCCATACAGTATTCATTTCGCCTAAAGCACTCCATTAGGTGACTACCATCCATTATTAAGCCGTGGTATCCTTCATTAGAAGACATCAATCCCATCAAGATCGTGCTCCATTAGTCGTTCGTCATCACCAGTCCGCCATTACTCCCAGCCATCTGGTAAAGAGAGAAAAGATCATTAACCACAAGTCCGGCCAAGGATTCGCTAGCGAGGTAATCCAACGCTAACACACCCATCCAAACGCCCAGATACTCAAAGAGATACGAATACCCTCGACCAGTATCTAACCATCCAAGACAAAACATTGGCCTCAAAAACTGTAGTCGAGCGTTACCCCCTCAGCCCGCTCATCGCCTCTAAGCCAGAAGGATCGCCTGGACAGCTCACATGCGGCTAGGAGTGAGCCCCAGGTGCCTAACTGATATTCCAACTCTCCCCCTGACAGAAACAGGGCTAGTGGAAGAGAGGAATCCAGAGAACGTTGAGGATATGAGATTCTATCACGGCTTGAGACTGACAGCATGCCTAATGCGATGATGTGCAGGCATTTGTCCTCATTTAGGGCCAGGAGCCTGGCAAAGGGATTGGATGAGTGTGTCTGGCGTCGGCGCAAGCTCTTCGAGAACCAAGCTTCAGGTACGTTTGTGACCTGGCTGCTGTCCGTTTATGCCACTATGCATCCGAGGACTCATTCCTACCGGGCCTCAGAGTAGTCATTCAAGGCGACACAGACAGCACCACGGTGATGACCGCTATATTGCCGAATGATTTGCTGGCTCGAGAGCTCCCACAGACGGGCATAGTGATCGCTGCATACTGTAACAAGGTAGGCGCTATCGGCACTAAAAGCGCAATCCCACACCCAGCGCTGATGGCCTGTCAGCGTGGCCTCAAGAGGGAATGGTCTCGGCTCAGAATTATCGGGTCCCGCAGGCTCCATATCTATCACTTCCCATATCTTGGCGGTGTGGTCTGCGCTGCAAGTTGCCAACTTCTTGACATCGGGAGAAAGAAGGATTCGAGTAATGTAGTGCCTATGTGCTGAAAAGTGCGTGATAGGGACCAGCTGGGTGCGGTCAAAAGCTTGAATCAGCTGCCAGACGTAAACATTGCCCTGGGGGGTATTAGCCTCTGCCACCAATACATAGTTTTGGGATGGAAGATACGCACGGTGTGATTTGCAGCGCAAAGCAAAGAACCATCTGCTGCCACAGTCACTCCTGACACTGACACGTCTTCTTCGGGTATCAGTTGGTGAGCGCAGATATTCTCCGTCAGGTCCCAGAGTCTGATGCTACCGCTGCGGTCGCAGCTGATAATCTCAGCTTGATTGGGGTGGATTACGACATCATTCACGGGCGAGCCGTGGTTGTAGCTGCGTTGGATGGCACCAGTCCGTGTATCCCAAATCTTAACGGTCCCATCCTCAGAACTTGTCACCATCCATTGTCCTTCACAATGGAACGCAACCCCTGTAACATTGCCAGTGTGGCCTTCGAAGGTAAGCAAAGGGGAAGGGTTCGAGGAGCGAATGTCGAAGAGCTTCACATTGAGGTGTCCAGCCGCAGCAAGGTAGCGCTTGTCGGGGGAGATGCACAGGCGATTAACCTGGGAGTCTGGGTGTTGGATAGTCCTTGAGCAGATGCCGGTCAGGGCTTCCCAAAACCTATCAGCACATGTCAGCAGGCCCCGTCTTATACAAGATAAAAAGCGCATCGAGGAAGCGCCCTTGCCAAGGTATGATCGCAAGAAGTTGTTTGATAAGCATCTTACCGGATTGTATGGTCGTAGCCCGCTGCAAGGCGCAGAGTTAATGAGCGTTCTAACACTAGTCTGAAGATGCCATTATGATCGCCTACCTGTGCAGAGAATGACTGACATATTTGCTGGAGCTTATATACCATGTCCAAATTGCAAGAGCCCGAAGTTTGTCTGACAGCGTTGTGAGCTTCGAAGCTTGAAGTTGCTTCTTCGATCCTGCTCGGAAACGAAGCCCATCATTGCCCCACATGGAAGTGGGGCTCTGGGGCACAGCCCGGCTGGCAGGGAATGATCCTTGCGACGAGGGGTGACCCCACTTTGCACACAACACTGCCCCACCACCAGTTGGACTTTTCACATGCCAATTCGAGTATAATTTTTGGCCTTGTTGTTGCTGAATGAAAGGAACAGAAGTGTTAGCCAGATCACATCGAGTTTTGCTGATAGCTTGTGGAATAAACATTCATTTCTGAGAGTATTTAGTGAGATCCATAATTGTTTGGTCTTGATCAAGTCAATGGTTTCTGAGAGTCTAGTGATCGGCTGAGTCGTGGTTGCTGAGGAAAGAATCCCTTATGTGTGTAGTACTGCCCATGACAATCACAGCTTTGGTTATTTTTCATACTATTCTTCATGAAGATTTCATCAATATTGGATATGAGATATAGCATCAACAAATATCTCCATTGACTATGATCCGTAGCCAAAGCCAGCAAGTCATCAATTTCTGCCGGACGAACACCCAGAAATGGAGTGCAAGGTTGTGAAACCAGCCTTATGCTATGCGTACAGTTGCCGCTGCTTCGGCAGAAGTCTTGCGTCCAGCCATAGGCCAGCCTTGAAGTTTTCTCTCTATCACTTTTCATCTTCTTTCCTTCCGATAGCCATTAGTGGCGTCCAATCGGTATCAACATAACAAGAAGCAGACAAAAGTGGTTTCACACCACCATGAGCGAGGATCAATATCGGGATCTTTCAGCGACAATACAGGAAAAACGGGTCGGTCCGTTCGCTGCCAGATGCCGTTCGAAACAAGACATATGCAAACCATTCAAGAAATCTGCATTTCAATCTCATAAATAGCTGCAAGATCTTCGTTCAAAACCTGAGGTACATTCCTTGCTCCTGCTGACACGGTAAACTATACAGTATACTTAACCATATTGGCCTAAGTTACAGGTAACTAGATGTTGCACATGAACTTGGTATCTTAATCAAGTGGAATTCGTACCAGAAGTTCGCAAAGCCCGAAGAAACTTCGTCAAGTTTGCTAAGTGGACAAAGCGAGAAGAGAAACAATACAGTTAAGTGACTTATGCCAACCATGCAGAACGACCGCTCCTTACTCCCTTTGTATGCAAACGACTGAATGCAATGTCCCTAATAGTAAGTATGCAAAACGACTGACGCCGACCCCGTGGTTTCTTAAGTGCGAAAAACAGAATATCATGAACTGCATCCGGAAACTAGACAGTAACATATCCGTCCAAAAGAAAGCGGCTCAGCCAAATCCTCTCAAATCTCCCCCAAATTCTTTGGTCATTGTAAACATCATGTTTGCCCCCTCGTGTCCTGCACTATTGATGAACGACTGACAAGCTACGGTGTCCTTCACTGCCTTCAGCTTGGACCCCCAGCTGGGGCGAGGAACATTTCGGATCCGTGTCCGTTGGTAGACCCAATAGAGTTTGCGGTAGAGACTGACTTCATTGACATCCCATGAGGGCATGGCTTGGGGATCGTTTTTCTATTTTTACAGGCGATGCAGGCCCTTCCAAAGTGTCAATTTTGCATTGCATGATAACGACTGACATAGTATACCCCAGCAACTTACTGGCGCATGTTACCCATACAGGTTCCACATTCAACAAGTTCATACAACCCTTGACGTCCGGGCCAGGGGACACAGTTGCAAGACGTGCTCATGATTGAGATATTGGATGTCGGGAGAAACGAGATAGGTGTGTGGACTTGTTAACATCCACTGCTTGTGAAAAAGTGTTGATGGTCTGAGAGTGAAATGGTCTTTCCAAGCAACAACTGATGAGAAGATTCAAGTACTGGAATTGCTTTGTTCTTGGCCAGAAGAGAACTGTGGACCACCAGGGTGGCCCTGAGACTTTATAGTCGTTGGGTTCGATGCCTTCAGGAGCCTGTTATGTCGTTTTGGCTCTTCGACATCAAGCACACTGCTAGCAGAAGTCATCCCTCCATCCGCTAACCCCTCCTAGTCATCCTGACACAGACCAATGATGGAATGCAATTTTGTTGCTACAGCCCGGTCTGGTGACCATTCTTACCGCCAAGCATAGCATGTCAGCGTAAGGCCTTTCCTAGAATCATGGCGCGATGGCATCGGCAAACTTCACTTGACTGTCTCGTGAGACATCCATAAGTCCACAGATCCGGCAACTTGAATGGCCTAAAGTTGTCTCGCTGAAGATGCATCTTTGCTAGTACTGCTTGTTGGACTACCGCTCTTCCATTGGGTTGCCTTCTGGCACCATCTATCCAAGCCGCTGAGACCTGGAGTTGCCGGCTTTCATAAGGAACAAAGAATTACATGAGAATGACAAGTCGCTCAGTCTGTGTGCTACCATGCAAGTAGCCGCAGTGCTGCTTCGACACGTTGGCTCTACAGGACGCCACAACTCTCAGTTCCGCGAACGAAGGCTCGTTGAGTCCGCAGCCAAAGGCAGCTACCCGTCGACATCCTGCAGTTAAGCCATTCGAGAACACACTCTACACGGATAACCCCAATGAACCATTATCTTTGCTGACACTGTTACATTGATGATCAAGTTTTAGTTGCTACCGAGTCTAGTTAATCTGTTTTGTGCTTTCTCGCAGGTTGCCACAAAGCCGACAAAAAATGCGAAGAACCGAATCGGTTCCAGCCAGTTGGGAGACCGTATATGGAACTATTTCCGACCAATGTAAGCCATCTTTGCAGAAGTGAACCACAATGACGTTATCTGCTTGGTGATTGCAGGGGTAAAGGGTAACACACAATGTGTCCAAAGCTTCCGGTGAAGACATCATCCCTCGGATGAACATTGTTGTCCACCCACAACCACGCCCGCTTATCCCTTTTCCCGCCACCGCCATGTCCACTTTTCACAATCCTTAATCGGATGACAGTTGCCGAGGATATATCAATTAGTACTGTATCACTCTCTGAGGGATGTCCTTGTCCTTGATATGGTGTGGTGAAACATAAAGGTACTCCAGCCCTAGGAAGCCATCGTCTTTTTCCACTTCCCAAGATGGATATTGCAGTCAACAAGTGTTGCCAGATAAAGTTTGAGTGAGCCAGCGGAGTGAATGATTTGCAGCTATCAGCAGCGTGCCGATAAGTTGAAAGAGATGCCTACCACTACCAACTTCCCAAACCTTGTGCTTGGCTCATGCAGGTCGACTATTCGAGGGTCAGGCTCACAAGGCAACCACCCTGTCAATGCCCAACAGGCGCCGTTGCCATGTACTCTCCTCTGTGAACAGCACAGGTCTTTCAGCAAGTGTTGCATATCTCTGTTTCGAAGTCCCATCTGCTCGAGGTGATAGCATATAAAGGTAACTTCGATCCCCGGAAGATGTAACAGAGGAAAGGATCGAACAAGCATGTCATCATGTGTAAGAGAAAATGACAAGTCACACCGGTCTCTCCTATTACAGACTCGATGAAGTTGGGAGGTAGAACTACATGCATGGGAACCGCGGGTGGCTTACGCAACTGTGTTCAATGACCTCTACATGAAATCTTTCCCCTCATCCCATTTGGCTTTCTCCTCGCTCTTCCCCAAGTGCTTAGGGCTTTCCTTTCCGGAAGTTTCTAGGGAAGTAGAATGAACACACGTTTCATCAGCTCTCTTGGGTTTTCCGTTCTTATCGTTCCGAGAGAGGACACCAACCATGGTAATCAAACATGGGTACTTCCGTTCAGAACGCTCTTTACGCCCCTCACAATACAGCTAAAGCACCACGCCAAGGGTATATGCAGTGAGCATCATCAACTCAGCTATAGATCCGGTTTTATCGTAAATCACAATGCCATAAGCCTATCCAATTGATCAGGTTGACATCAGAAATCGACTAAGTTGCTGGCTTGCCGTTCTATTTCTTAACACTCCAACGCTGAACCAGTGAAATGTCGCATCATATACACAGGCTCTCTAAAACCCGGAGCTTATCGGACGGGGTAGACACGGTTATTGAAGGCCATTGGGAACCTCGGAGCCTGAGCGGGGTCTCAAAATGTATCGCTTGACCGACTGCGAGTTGAATGCTCAAGATCACCATTCAACAACATCGGTTCCCGTTTGATGAAGTTAACCAAGTACCTACAGGTACTTTTCAGTACTTTCCCAAGGTATGATAAAAGAAAAGCTCCTTGACCGAAAGAAAATGAGGCGGTCAGGAAGAGGGATCGCGGCAGTACTACCATTCGGCGGCTACAGACAAGGGTCATACTGGCTGAACGCCTCTCATCGAGTCTTTTATGAGCTCCCTCCAATAAGGTCACTGCCATATGTACACACAGAGGCCATGCTGTTGTCAACCACTTGGCATTTGGTCAACTAATTCCCTCACAGCCCAACCTACTCTGATATCGATTCGAGTTGAACAAAGGCCCATTAGCAAAAGAGATTGGCTTAAACATGACTGCGCTGGACTGGATGGTAAAAGACTATCTTCCAGGCAGACATCGGATACTGACCCAACGCCGGCTTCCCAGGAAGGAGGGTTGCCTTGGATGAGAGTGCTTTGTCACTGTGCAGAACCGCAAGCCGTCGGGATGATTCGCATCAAAGTGCACCCTAACCTCAGCCTTATCCAGATGTCTCAGATTTATGTTATTATTCTTCATCGTCAGCTTGAACCCGCTGTCAGGAGTCAATCTCACTATTGAAACCCTTATCAACGAACAGGTAAATCACCCCATGAGCTCACATGTTCACGGACATGACTGCTACTGATAGGAGTCTTGTAGGTTGATCTTTGGTCAAAGTTGAGTACCCATAGAGACTTAAATGCAGGACATTCGTCGTTCACAACTTCCCTAGAAGCGCAAGAGCCAAGTCGAGTTTATATATTTTGAACAGAGGGGGGTTTAGCACTGAGTAAGCAGACTGAATCCCAAAGACGAACTAAATAACCATCCTTTCAAGCGAATGAAAGCTAGGAAGATCCGTTTCATCACTGATAATGACATGACCTATCTTCGTTTTCTGGTTTCATATCATTTTTATGTCCACTCGGGTCAAAGAAGCAGAGAAATGGCTGAGCAGCCAAGTAGCTGCCCAGACAAACCTCTGGTTTGCCCATTGCAACCTCCTTGCACCGAATACCATTCAATTGGTATCAGTTACCGGTTCCACCATATACATGTGATTCCCGTATCCCATAAAACCAGAATTCCAGAGTCCTTAGAAAAGCAAGACATCAAAGACGTATGAGACCTAAGAACCATAGGAATGAGAGATACTTTCCGGGCCCCAACTATTACAGACCCCTTTGTTTCCAGCCTCCGATCCCAAATTCGATATTTAGAGAGACAAAGGAAAGTTCGAATGAGCTGACATCATAGGAAACATAAATACGATCATTGATTGTGATGATTTCTTGCGCCGGATACCTCATAAGTTGGCTGCTTCCATGTGTTGTTGCAAGTCGCTCAGGTCACAATTATCATTATGGCATTTTTCCAGTGCCGAGAAAAAGACAGGCCGATGAGCAGCTCTTGTTGGAAATTGAAAGAGACACGAGGCAAGTCATGATTCAGGTTTTATATTAGTTGAATGTTGGGGCAGTGTAGATCAACGTCCCAACAATCATCGCGCCAGCGGTAACCCCTCCCAGTGCCGCGTAGCCCACCCGTTCGGCAATTCTTAGCAACTTGGCTTTTTTGGAAGGTCTCGCGGGCTCGGGAGTAGCTGGTATGGACTTTGATGGAGTAGGGATCGCCTGAGCAAGAGAGGCAGAAGGCTTAGACATATCGCAAGGACGCTCCGGCGAAGACTCCGATGAGAGAGCAGGAGAGAGCGGCGGTGTACAGATGGGCCGAACAGGTTCGAGAGGTGTATCCATTATGTCCTTCATCACTTGGGGTGATGTTTCTTTGGCTGCCCACTGCTCTTCCTGCTGAGTGGTATCGGAGATGTCATCTGCCTTACGCTTCAGAATGTTTGGCAGTTGTTGAGGGCTATTAACGATATCAGAAATGCCCACATAAGTCCGCGATGAGCTAGAAGTTGGATTCCTTAAGGACACAGCAGCAACCCCAGAAGGAGTCTCAGTTGACATGGTAGTGCTAGATCCCTCAGCCACCTTAGCAGAAGGAGGGGACACTGCAGAAGCGGTGCAAGCTGAGGGCCTTGAGGCATCCGTAATAGCCTTGTTATCAGCAGAAACTTGTTGTTTACTGCTGGGCCTGCTGTTAGTTGTGATATACGCGGCAGGCCCAAACGCGCAACTGCTGTGGCTTCTATCCGCAGAAGACTCTTCGTTGCACAGTGCGTAGACGGATGATATCTGTCGAGGCATGGCTGCCCTTTGAGCGCTTAGAATCATCTTGTTGACCTCGCGAGCTTCGAAGTAGTCAACTTTCCCTGTCTTGGCCCCAAGAGTTTCAACCATCGATGGGGCAGGCTGCAACAATGAAGGGGATGTATGGGAAGGCAGATATGAGGCTGCATCTGGACGAGGGACTGCTCGCTTTGACAAATGCTCTGGCTTGGGCAGAGCGATACACGAGACGCTGGAATCGTCATTGTTGAGCCGCCGTTCGATCCTGTCCGAAGATGTACTCCTTGGGGCCCTTTCCCTTCGCGGAAGCGGGGAAAGAACAACAGGTGAGTCTTGAGGGTTGACAAGGTCCTCGACTTCAGGATAGTCGTCCGATGGCTCATACTCAGCTTCTGAAAATACAGTCAGTTACAGAATGTGTAATATTTTGAAAAAAGAACGCTTACCTCGAGAGCCGAGATCAAGATTGTCCTCAGATCCCAAGTCTACGATGTCCATGCTTTCTCCATCCTCAAGCTCATCTTCATCTTCATCGTCCTTAGACTCATCAAATACATCAGACATGTCTTCTGACAGATCCTGGCCTGGATCAATTTCAGCATCATCAAGTCCATTGTCATCGGCGTCTAGCGAGAAGCCCCCAGTAGGAGATGGGATTTCATCAGAATCACCAGAAATGGAACCAGAAGTGTTAACGTCCCCAGAACTAGGCGGAGAAGGCCCCGCCTTGGTCATGATGTTGGCATCGGAAGACTTGATTTTGTCAGTGTTAACACTTGGAGAACCCTTGTTGATGGGTGTGGTGGTTCCAGAAGTGGAAGACAGATCAATGACCTTTGGATCCGTTTGGGTTTTATGGATGGCCTTGTTCATAAACTCTGGCTTTCGGGCGTCTGGAGTTAAGTCAACGATGTCCAGCTTTGAACAAGAAGGGGCAGCAAACTTGGCTGCTCTCTCGATGTCAGTTTGGCACAGATTATTGGCCTCATCGTCGCTATCACTGCAACCGCCACTCTCATCGTCAGAGCCGTCTGGTACCTGAAAGGTACCTGTGGTAGTGGTGTTCCCAGTGTTTTCGGAAATGTCCCTGTGCAAACTCGTAAGCCACCAAACATGACAGTCCCAAACACAAGCAGACGTACTGGGTATGGAATTCATATGTGACACAGAGTATAACGGGGGGGAACTCCTCGTTCCCGCGCCAAACGGAAACCCCGAATCTGAGAAAATCCTCCTGCCCAATGATTTGCGGTCCTTCTTTGTGAACCAAAGTGTTCGTATTCAGAAAGGTGCCATGAAGGGAGCCGAGATCCTTCACTTTCAATTTCTGTACAAAACAAAAACAATACATTAGCTAGGTAGGAAGCTGATATTAGGCATGTGTTGTCACAGTCAAACCTTTTGGGAGAAATCTGCAGTAAGCTCGGCGTGGTGTCGTGACATGACCGCACTGTTGTACCATGCATTATCAGGTGCGGGATCATAACCTCTGGATGATGTCTTCGAAGCACGCCCGATGATAATGCTTGGGTTCTCCGGGGTCAACTTGATTTGCCGCTCAGGAAAAGAGAAGGTGAACTTGTGCATTTGCAGAACATTCAAGTTGACCATCACTACTGCAGTTAGCAGTGCCTCGAGAGCGATAGAGAGCATGCAAGGAAACCAACCATAGTCACGAGAAGACATCTCTGCGGACATTGTGAATATGGACTAGCTTGTTATCGGCGTTCACAGTTATGGTGCAGAAGGGAGGTCAACAGAGATGGGAGTTGGAAGAGTTGGTGCCGAGAGGAAAAGGGAAGATCCCCCACCTAGAGGAGAATAGGTAAAGAGGCTTCCACGTCAGACAAAGCTTGGGCCACAGCTCGAAACAATGAACTCAACCTAAGCTTGAGCACGGCGATCTGGGCCCTGGTAAAGTTGGCTGTGTTCGTTCCCCGCTTTATTCAGTTGGATGTTGGCTTCACACGGCCACAACTCGCATCACTTGCGGCGGTTTGAGAATTGGAGAAATATAAAAATTGAAAAAGAGGAAGCAATCAGGCAGGAAGCCGAAAGTAAGTGTTAAGAGTTGCAGAAGGGGGGAGCCGCTGGTTGGAGGGAGAGATCTGCCACTGTTTCGGAAGGTGGGGCAGACAAGCATCGAATGTACCCGTGGGAGAGAAGTCGCAGGGCAGGCAAGCACAACACACTGTTCCTTCCTTATCCTGCTCCCCTTCTGGCTGTAGTGTCCTATGGGAGCTGACACTTCAACTTGACCGCTGGGCAGCTATCGAGATGGAATATGCACATATTTTCAAGCAGAAACAAAATGCGATCTTCACATTATTTGATTTTCAGGTTGCATAAAGATCAGGTTGGAAACCTTGCTACCGGAGTAGAGCCTGGTGTGAGGTATGATCATCATGGCGAGTTACCAGTCGCTATCATTCTTCAATGCCCCGCGGGGCTTGCCAGGTGACCATGCGGGGTGGAATGGTCCAGCCGCCGGCTCCCCATTTCTTAACCATGGAAGTGCACCCACCTGTCTTATACGTTCATGGCTTTCGTAGGCCTACCATCCGGCATTTCCCAAGTTGTTTGTGTATCGATTTGTCGAATGCCATAGTCGAGTCCATTTGTTGTTACACTCAAAATACTAGCGATATTGATGCTATAAAAACATGATGGGAGAAACGTCAGTAAGCCAAGTTTTGGGCTGAAGAAGAGACAAGGCAGAAAGGCAGAGTGGGGCTTTCTGATCGGAAACTCTGTTGGTACTGCTATGGGCAAGCAAAACGTCACAGAACTGCCCAGATGACCCGAACCAAGGTGCATATCAAAGTGAGATTTTAACATGCTCTAGTAAGATGGTGTATCCTCTAAAGATTGAACTAGCAGCACTGAGATGCTTTTAGTGTTGAGATTTCGATTCGATACGCTTTCGAGTGCTGCTTATGGTCAAGTTTACTACTGTGATGTCACCACGTCAGCGAAGAAGTGGAGGTGTGTTCCGCGGGAAGCCCGTTCCGCAGCTTCCGCAGTAAGCTAAGGTGAGCTTAGGATAGCCATACAATTACATACCGATAACCTTCCACCTTCAAGCCTTTACTATGAGCAAGAATGAACAACGGTTTAGCTGCTTGCAACAATTATCATAACTTGAGCTCTCTCACTCCAAGCTCTAGGAGCGTGAAGCTCGGGCAAAGTCGCGTCTACGCGACTGACACCCCACATACTAGTTATGGATGCAGCTAGCCATGTTAGGCTAGTCACCCATGCAACCACTTAACGTGAGCAAGGGCCTTCCGTGCCAGGTGGTACGCCGCCACTGATAACGTGCAAAGGCTCCAGGTACGAGACAGGCATTTGGTAGGACCAGGAGTCTCGTAAGGCGTAAAAGAGGTTTACAGAAGAAGGCATGCAAGCAATGAAAGGTTACGACTTATATAAGAAGTGCTAGAAGAAGTGAATCAGACATTTAGTGAATGATTTTGAGTTTCATTATTATAAAACTGTGCCAAACGAGCAGTATCATAATATCCACCATGTGATTCTCTAACTGGAAAAAGGACGGCTGAAGCTCCCCGCAATCAGGTTGAAGATCCCCTCTGTGGCGTGTCATGCGTCACTTGCCGCTCAAACCACGCACACATTTTCTAGTGTGTTTTTTCATTGTGCGCTAACATAACAAGCTTGAACTCTCTCGGTTCTTTACGCGAACCTCAAGATCATGTTGCTGTTGAAGTCAGGTTACCTTCACTGACTCTGACATATAATCCTCTTCGTCACCACTAGACGCCGCTCCCATCTAGGTCTTTTCTGTTGCACGTCCATTCTGCCCATGGACATTCTGCACCGCACAAACCCAAATCACAAGACAATTTATTTCCAGCCGTTTACTGGTTCCGCCACCCATATCACGTAACAGTGCAAAGTTCAACTGAGCATATTTTTTCAAGAGCTGTTCTAGGCCGAGCCTTATATAACTACTTCTAAACACATAGAAACCAGGCGCGGGCCGTGTTAAGCAGTCGACTTCGAAATCTCGAGCCAGCCTGAGACAATCGAGCGCCGATAACACCATAACACTTTGCCATCATGTCCCAACTACAAAGGCGCGCACTTAAGGGAGAGAAAACAATGTCGAAAAAGGCGCGCGCGAAGCGTGAGGCCGGGCTCTCTCCCTTTCAGTCCCCAAGTGCCTCTGGGGCACCTTCTCCTGCAGTATCGCAGCCAAGCTCGCGGCCGGGTTCACGGCCAGGCTCACGACCCAGCTCGCGCCCCGCGAGTCACTATGGATCCGATGATGAGTTTGAAGGCGATGATTACCTTGGATTCGAGGACTCAGCTTCGGCTTCTTCAGGGGAGGAGGGTCTCACCTGGGCAGACCGTCTACTTGATCTCATCCGCGAGCTTCAAGGCCACAAAGACCAGAAGCGCACGAGTGTCCAAGATCGCGAGTTGGCTCTTGCAGGTTACAGCCATATTCTCAGACACCATTACGCAGAGGAGCATCTTTCCTCTGTCCTCGACGATATCCTTCCCACTTTTTTGAAGCAGATCCGGGCAGGGCGCAGCAACAAGGAGCGCGCGCGCGCATTGCAGGCTTTCACTCTTACACTTCTTACCTGCCCTTCCGATAAAGATTACGAGCAGGCCATTTCGGCTTTGAAGACTGTGTGTGAGGACGTGGAAGACAATAATGTCAAGATTGATGCTATCCACGCGCTCTGTGTTGCCGTGATCTATGGCGGGGGCAACAATGCCGCAACCGAAGAGTTGCTTGATTTCTTCCTGGAGATTGTTTCAACTGACGGAGATTCGGTCAGAGCTCCCGATGATGGGTCAGTGGTCACAGCTGCCTTGCAGGCATGGGCGTTTCTCGCTACGCATGTGGACGACTTGACGGTAAAGGGAGAAGAAGCCGTGGAGTCATTTTTAGACCAGCTGGATAGTGCAGACTCGGACGTCAAGGTGAATGCCGGTGCGAACCTTGCGCTGCTGTTCGAAGCCGCCCGTGAGCAAGAGGAAGAGACCGGACAGAGCTTCATCACGGCGTACAACCAGCATCGCATCATGACACAAATGGCCAAGATTATGCGTGACTCGTCAAAGACGATATCCAAGAAAGGCCGTCGCCACGTACGGACCAACTTTTCCAGCATTGTCACCTCGGTCGAGCGTGGAAAGGGTCCCGGGTACTCGACCGCTGGCCGATGGGGCAATCCACACACGGGTGGAACTGCAGAAGAAGAAATTGATGGGGGTTTCGCTGAGTTTGGATATCGTGAAAAGATTCGTCTTCCGAACCGGTGGATAGTGATCAATACCTGGTTTCTTCGGGCCCGGGCCGAGCTTCTGAAGACATTGCTTGGTGGAGGTTTATTGGTCCATTATGAAGAGAACCCAACTGTTAGAGAGCTCTTCCGCGGGGCGGATGTTGAATTTACTCCGGCCAAGAAGTTTAGAAAGTGAGGAATTAACAAGAGGCTGTTGATCTGGCTACGTGATAGATTTCTCATATCTCTTTGGCCGATTGATGAGTTCAGATTTCGCTCAGACTGGGATCTCAGGAGTGATAGAATAGGTACTCTTATGCTCAGCTGTGAGACATGGAGATTGATATCATCGGCTTACGGTTTCTAGAAGGGTTTTGGAGTAGTATCATTCTGCATGTAGCACTTGAAAAGAGACACGATGCACCAATTGCAACAGTCAGCTGAATTGGGGTGGTTACGGCAGTAGGACATGTTGACTTATCTGATTATGCAAAAGGTATTAAGGGAAATTAGTGTCCCAGTCAATGGTTGTGAGAGAGGTATACCATAGCAAAAGTTCACATTTGTGCTCCTGGTCTATCCTCGCCAGCTCCGGTAGGAAAAGAGAGTATTCAACCGATCGTTCCACAGCAGCAAAAGCGGGACGAAACTTGGGCAGCTGGGATGTCTGAACAACCCGCGAACGGCCTTACCCAGTACCAATCCTTGTTGGCTCTGGCGTTATTGCGTTGATAGGTTCGTTCACGGATCTGGAAAGCAAGAGAAGCGGCACAATCAGCTGCTGTTTCGAAGAGCCAGCAACCTCAAAAACACCAGGAGCACCGTTGGATCAAAGAATAAAGCTTGACAAGTTGCCAAATAACAACAGCCTTTGATTGGATGGAAATCGCTATGCGTATCAAACGGACAGACTCGGGCAAGACAGGCTGAAAGTGATCAGGCATGGTTTCAATATAATCTGTTAATAGAAACTGGACCTCGAGAATAGGCCCACCCAGTGTTTGAGATGGATTCAGTCTTTACATCATCAGAGTCGGATCTTTTCACTCCTGTCTGTGCTCCACGTGTGCCCAGAGCGGCGGATCCAAGTTGCCAAGCAGAAGATGTAACTCGCAACCTGAACCCCCTATTCGTGCAACGCCAAAGGTTATCGGAGAACGGGAAACTTAGGTTGCGTTCGCCTTATGCGGGTGGTTGGGAGTGGGAATGGGAGGAAAAGCTGGAAGGTTGGTGAGCTTGGTGGCGATTGCGAGGCGCTATTGGGCGACAGGGCAGCACAGTGGCACGTTGTGGGCGGTGGGCCCACCGGATTGGATTCCCATGAGATCGTCCCCGTGGAGCAGAACCTTGGGAGATATGGAGAACCTTAAGCTTCTTTGCGAGAAAGAGAAACTGAATCCCGTCTCCGTCTGCTATGATAGTTGTCAGTCGGGTTGCCTGATGTGAATCTGCTTGAGCCCAATCCAGCGTCGCAGGGCCGGTCCCGCTTTTCCATGGCCGCGGGGTGCCACCAGGGTGACGGACCAGGGTTGTGTCGATATTTCTTGGCGTTGCAAGGGCATCCAATGTCAACACAACCGCCGGAACCACTTAGCACACACGCTTCCAACGCTCTCAACCCTTCCCAGCCATCGTCAATTTATTGACAATCCTTGTAGTATGGCTCGGCCTGCACACTTGGCAGCTGAGATGCTTTCTGTGAGTATCGAGTGAAATCTGGATTTTTTGGACATTGTCTTCGGTTGATCTGCGAGTTGAAGCAACTGGGCTGCAGGTGAGCTGTGTGAAGCTGTGAGTGTGAGCTGAGGATCGGGACCCTTTTCTTCCACGCATCGTGGCCCCGCACCGCCGCCTGCGCAGTCTGCATACCCACACCAGCCTCCGCTTGTCCAGGACTCCAAGACCTCCCAGGCCTGTCTTGTCTCTTCTTTTCCTGCCCGCACCGCTCACGCACCGCTCCGCCGTTTCCTGCACTGCACGTTGCTGCACCAGAGACTCCGGACTCCACACGCAATTGGCCCGGGCCCGTCAAGCATCGCCAGCACATCGACGCTACCCATCTTGGCCATTTGTGGACAATCCCAACTCCTCCCATAGGTTCCTCCCTCCGGGCTGTGTCCGGTTGGTAGAAGAAAAAAAAAAGGCCACAGCAGCACGTACGGCAGAGAAGGATTCCCGCTTGGCTTCTTTCTGCCTCGTGTAGCCATCTCAACCCGCCTTCCAGGTTTTTGCCGTGCCTGCCCTACAGCTTGCTCGCTCGCCTGTTCCCCTCCTCCCATCACCATCGAGCCTATCTGTGCCGTGCTGCGGAGGCTGGGTGAACCGTGAGCAAGGCCTCTGGATTGGAGGTTGTGCGAGCAACAGGTGCCGCAGCAATCGGGATTCGGCTCCAACCCACACACACATACCCTCTCTTGTCACTCAGCTTTCCTGCTTGTCCTATCCAGCTTGATCCGCGATCCCACAATCTCCAATCCACCGCCAGTGCAACCTGGACCTCACTGGGAGAGGCACAGCTTGTCGCAGAAGCAAAAGGCTTCTGCCTACTTGCCTATCCAACTGCCAAACTCTTGCTGACATCTTTTCATTTGACCGGCTCGTGGCTGGCCTTCCGATCTTCGCTCTTTGATCACATTGGAACGGAACTGCAAAGACCTGAAAAGACTCTCGAGTCTCCGGCAACCGGCCTCAAGCCAAGTCTCTCCTTAGGACTCTTATCACCATCGCGATTGGGCCTACGCCTGCTGTGCGCTGCCCCGCTAAAGCCAGTGAGGTTGGCACATCGGACTCTCGTTGCCGCTTCAACACGCGACTTGCGCATCACAGTGGACTGCCCATCGTCTTCTGACCGCCTGTGCCACCTTTCACTTCCCTTCATTTTCACAGGCCGCCCAGAGTTTGTGCCACTGCCACTGCCACTGCCTGCTATACATGTACGTACGTTCGTCGCACCTATCTCTCTTTTTGTGCAGCTTTGTCGAAGTGCAGCATTGTTTTCTTGATGCGCCGTTAATTCTTTTTGAATTGCGCTGCGCAAGAGACTCAGAGTGCAGCACTGCTGCATGATGTGTCTTCGAGTCTGCTTGGGAACTTCTGGAACGATTGTTTGCTCACATGTCACTCGTTGACTGCTAGGGTTAACTGTGATCGCGCCTGATATCCTCTTCCTGACGGTCTTACTTCTGCCTAGCGAATCACTTTTTCTCTGCGTCTTTTTTTCCGCCCCCCATCTTCAGCATTTTACTTCGTGCCAGTCTCCAATAACTTTCTGCCTCAGTACTTGCCGGACAAGAAGCAAGTGACTCCGTGGAAGGGATTAATTGGTCAACCGAACCCAGCCGATAGGTCTCTGATACCTGATTGCCTAACCCCCCAAGTTGCACGTCAGCCTGCCCAACCTGGGTTAAGCAGCCATGGTTGTCGAGAGTAAAAGGCGAACGGCGCCGCCGTTACCACCGCCGACCGATACAAACTCGACCAGCTTGACCGGGACCACAAGCGAAACTGGGACCGATCTTTCCAAGGACGACAAGTCATCTTATTCACTCCCAGAGGATGGCACTCCTGTTACCATCAAAACCCATCGCGCCACCGGGTCACGGGCATCTCTGTTGATCGAGTACTTCGAAGGCGGCAGGGCCAGCACTACTTCCGGTGCTAGTGACAATCGCAAGCCTAGCGTCCGTGTCCGTGTCACCCCGGGCAGTAAACACCGATCGAAGGGGTCTTCGGGCGGTCGCATTGAGATCACGCAAACTAAATCGAGGAGAGCAAGTGTCAGCCGCCGTTCGGCTCATAAGAGCGCTGCCCAGAGCGAGCCCGAGAACCTCTCGGTTGCTCCTGAGGATAACGACGACGCTACCTCGTACGCCTCTGCTACAGAGGAGAGCACTGTGAGTCGAAACGTTGATGTTGATATCGACCGGCCTTCGAACGCACGTCGTCGTCGCCCAGCCAGTCCCCTGATTCCGACGGGGGATGAGAGCAAGCTCAGCTACGGACAAAACACCATGAGTGAAATCTCGGCCATTCCTACCAACAGTTTCCTTGACGGGTCGGGTCCGACCACTTCCTTCGGGTACTCAGATGTCAAGAGCGCCAGGAGCAAGAGCCCGTCTCGCACAGCTGACTACGTTGCCGGCACAGCCTCTGGAATGGGTGCCGCGTCTGCTGGCGATAGGTCTCGGACAAAGAACCGTGAAGACCGTGAGCGGGTGTCTGTCTCCAAAACTCGGGAGCGTGAACGGGAGCGTGAACGGGAGCGGGAGAAGGAAAGGGAGAGAGAGCGCGAACGAGAACGCAAACACAAATCGAGCAAGAGCCGGGCCAGCAGCGTCAGCAAGGATGACCGACACACCGAGCGTGCTAGGTCGCCCAGGAGGCGTTCGAAGGGTCATTCGGATTCAGTTGTCTCGGCTGCAGACTCTAGTGTTGTCTCCTCGGCCTTCTCACAGCACACAGTCCGATCGGGTGCCTCCAAGGCGTCGTCTATCAACAACCCCAAACTGCTGGAGACGGTCGAGGATGCAATTCGCCGCCTCATCCTTCCTGAGCTGAATGCTTTGAAGCGGGAGCAGAGTCAACGGAAACCCCGTCGCGATTCCTTGACCTCCACAAGCACAACAACGGCGTCAAGAGATGACTTTACCAGTGATAAGCGCCGGGGCGCTGGCGCCGACAAGTCGAACCCTCGTGATAGCATGAGGAGTAAGGAGAGTCGCGATCGTGAGGCTCGTAATGAGTTCAGCGACAGCAGTGGTGGCCTCAGCCAAGAGGAAGACTATGACGATTTTGACACCCCTGTTCGTGCTGTTGCTCCTCTAAGAATTCCATCTAACTACGAAAAGTCGCCGTCGGATGATAAGCAGCAAGCCAGGAGAAGACGTCGCGCCGAGATGCGTGGCCGTATGTCAGAGCATGCGCTCGACGATGAAGAGTCCGACTTAAGCCCTCCCGTCCCTCCAATGCCACTGATGAGTGATGTGAATCCCTCTGATGTGACGAGGGCCTCCATCTTGACGGCTGACAGCGATAGGCCTCTTTCTGCAACCCAAGAGCGGACCCCCGCTCGCGGTGCCCCGGACGACCTACGGTCCGACACCTCTACACCAACGCCAACAAAGCTCGCCGACATTCCTGCTCTGCCAGGCCTGCTCTCCCAGGTGTCCCATGGCGATCTCAAGCTCTTACCAAAGCAGCGGACTGGCGAACCTGATGAGTATGTGCTAGACGACTATGGAAACAAGGTTCCGCGTCGGCGCTACCGCGGCGAAGAAGACGAGTACGATGACGCCGACGATGCCTATGGTGCACAGAACCCTTACGATTATTACAGCACACAGGATGTCCCCCCTCCTCTGCGATATGTGCCGTATCAGCCTGAGCGCCGCGGCCTCAGCCCAATCCCGAGCGTCTCGGGCTGCACTGAAAGCGACCTGCAACCCAACCGTGACTCTATTTCCAACCCTCGGGCCAGCGAAGCCGGTTCTGCGGTAAGCCACGATTATCTAGACGAAGATCGGAGCACCCGCAGCTCTGTTCGTGACCAGCAGCCTGTGAGTGCGGTGAGCAGCGAATTGGAGCCTCCCTCTCCGGCCAAGGCTGTTCGTGCCGTTGACAGCAAGAACCCCGACTTCGTGCACCCTGTTACTGTTGAGTCGAATGTTGCGTCACTTGTTGACGGCTCAATGCTCGATGGTTCCGTTATGACAGGTGAATCAAGCGCCCTTGGTCACCATACATATAACCATGTCCGTGAGTCGATGGCTACCGTTGAGGAAGAGCTTTCGAGAGACCATGGCACTCCTTCCAAGCGCTCTGTGGATGAGCGCGAAGAGACCCCAAGCCAGGACTCTCGCGACTATATCGAGTACGAGCTGGATGAGTATGGGCGTAAGGTGCCCATGGCTCGCTACCGTCAGGCTCCTACGATATCGGAGGCTGCCATCACCAGTGCTGCTGTCGGTGCTGCCGCTGCAGCTCTCAGGCAGCAGCAAAAGCAGCAGCAGCAGCGACAGCAACAGCAACCGCATGTCATTTCGGATGAGGAAGACTTTGAGCCCGCGGGTGTTCAGCGCAACAAGTCGTTCAAGGAGCGGACCAAGAACTTGAATGGTCCGAAGCCTGGTATCGAGACCCCCAGCGCTGAGCAACTGGTCAACGGCAAGGGCAACGAGGAGGAAAAGCCTAAGCTCGGTTTCAGCAGTGTCCCCGACCCCAATGATCCTCTGCCGGAAATTGGTCAATGGCAAGATGATGACATGCTGACCAACCCCTCTCTCCTCAACGGCGACACTGGTCGGGAAGAGCAAGAACACTGGCCTGCTGATGCCACTCCTCGCCTGCAGCGAGGGGATGCCCCAGACCGCAGCATCCAGGCTACCCCGGAGCAAAGTGAATGGTATCGGTCTCCGGAGGACAAGAAGCGTGACACACTTGTCACCAATCCATATGAGGGATCGAGTCCGGTTGCCAACCTGCCCGCTATCAACGATGCCCTCTTGGGCAGCGGCGCCTTCAACAACCCGGCATTTGACGATCTCTATGGTACACGCAGCCCAATGAACCACACCAAGGTTGATGAGGGCTACATCTCTCAGGGTCCGAACAAGACCCCCGACCCGCAAGCTGCCAAGGGTAAGGGACTCGATCTGGCCGGGGCAGGATCTGCTGCTGGGGCTTCCGATTCTTTCCTTGCTCCACAGCACACGCGAAACTTCAGCGGCATGTCCAGCGGCATGGGCAATCAGTTCTATGATGCCGCCACTGGTACGGGCATTGAGAACATTGAGTCCAAGGATATCATTGCTCTGATGCAGCATGTAAGTTTGCTTGTTGTCATCTATGATGGTATGACGATGAAGCAGATACTAACTCCGGCATAGCTGATGGTTCGCGATGCCCAACGCAGCGCACGCGACACAGAGCTCTTGGTGACCCTGGTCCGCGCTGCCACGGAGATGCGCAACAACTTTGAGGACCTCAAGCGTCTGTTGGCCGATACCGAAGATGTAATTATCACCGAGGTCAAGGAGAACACAGAGAAGACGGTCCAGCGTGCCATCGGTGGCCCACGCCCTTATCCTGGCAGCTCCCGGAACTCGCAAGCCGGCACTATCAACGACGACATCAATGCCAAGAAGAGGAGCATTTTCCGGCGTGCGCTTAAGGGCCTCACCTCCAAGAGTGCCAATGATCTCACCAGGATTGAGGAGATGCTCATGCAGCTCCTGAATGAAGTCGACGCCCTCAAGGCGCAGACCGCCGGAGGCAACATGCAAAGCAGCATGGCCCCAAGCAATCTTGACATGCAGTCGTACCAGGCCCTTCAGCCTGAGGGCCAATATGAGCAGGATCAGGGCTACGAGCCGGAGGGCCATGCTGGCACCTCAACCACAAGCCATCCTTCTCAGTCTGGCCACTTTTCAGTTCAGAGCCGTGCATCTGGCAGACCTGGATATGACCGCAAGCCCTCGGCGTACAGGATCAGCACAGTACCGGAGGACAATGAAGACGAGTACGACCACGGGGGGCGTGCTGATGATATGAACATAATGACTCCTCCTCAGAACCAGCCCGCTAACGCGGCACCCCTGAACACATCGCCTGCTGCTCAGGGCACCAATGATAACACTCCAAAGACCGAGGAGAGTGGCAAGAAGACTAAGTCCGGTCGGTCGAGCTGGTTCCGCCTGCCCAAGATCTCGCGGTGGTCGGAGACGACGACATCCAGCAGTGTCCCTGAGTCTTCTCGGCATAGCAAGCAGCCCAGCCGCGACGAGTCTGTCAACAACGCATCCGCCCCGCCACAGTCTGAACCGTATCAGTATGAAGACAACTACCAGTTCTCCCAGCCGCAGACATTCCAAAGTGACAAGCTGCATACCGGTTTCTCAGAGCAGGATCTTACGCACGGCGGTTTGCATGAGGAGCCGCAGCCCGACCCGGCGACCGTGTTTGACCAGATCCCGTCTCCTCCTCCGGAGAGCAACTGGATGACCCACAGCATGACTCCCGAGAACCCCAAGTACCGGGCGCACCGTGATTCCCTCAACCTGCAACACCCGCAGCCGCGGCCGGGTCAGACGGAGCGTTTCAAGGCTGCCCTTGAGTCCCAGGCTCTTGGCTTCGATGTCGGCTCCCCTATGAGCCCCAAGTCGGCCGACTGGGGTGCCTCCACTACGAGCCTGCCTCGCTTCCCGGCCGCTCCCGAGAGCTACGGTTCGGTCTCCCCTGGCCTCGGCGAGCACTACCATTGGACGAGCTCGTCGCCTCTGCCGGCC
>Ga0065720_1000419_pt1 | contig 28915 bp, 26 predicted proteins | sample Thericmetagenome_FD_59107 | JGI IMG/M metagenome (GOLD analysis project Ga0065720, IMG submission 59107) | Thermophilic microbial communities from the Joint Bioenergy Institute, California, USA of rice/straw/compost enrichment - eDNA_2 v2... | ecosystem: Engineered > Solid waste > Grass >... | reverse complement strand
CGATGCATTGGAGGCAGGGCTCCGTTGTCTCACACTGGCAGCGGACGGGGAATGGAGGCTTGGCAAGCGATCACGGGGGGCGGGCGCCCCAGTCATGAAGCTCCTTGCGGCAGCGGTGGCCACCGGCGCGCTCGCGCTCGCGGGACAGGCGCTCGCGGCNTGCCCAGAGCGGCCGCCGTGCCGCGGCTGCGGCTGCAAGGGCGGCCCCGGCTATCGCGGCCCGGACGGCCGCTGCGTCGGCTTCCGCGACCTCGCCAGGGTCTGCGGACCGCAGCCGGAGCTCAGATGCACCTTCGAGAACGCCCCGGGCGCCGGCGCCAACCGCGACTGTGCCCTTGGCAGACGAAAGACCAACCAGGACGCCAACTGAACAGGCAGGGAGTGAGAATGCCCAGGATCGTCGACGCCTTCGGGCGCATCGGAGAGGAGAATGCCTTCGCCGTGCTGGCGCGCGCCACGGCGCTCGCCGCCGAGGGGCGCGACATCATCAACCTCGGCATCGGCCAGCCGGACTTCCCGACCCCGCCCCACATCGTCGAGGCGGCGGTGAAGGCCCTGCGCGACGGGCACCACGGCTACACCCCGGCCACCGGCATCCTGCCGCTGCGCGAGGGCGTTGCTGCCGACATCCACCGGCGCCTTGGCGTATCGGTCTCGCCGGAAGAGGTGCTGATCGTGCCCGGCGGCAAGGTCACCATGTTCATGGCGATCCTCATGTTCGGCGAGCCGGGGGCCGAGATCCTCTATCCCGACCCGGGCTTCCCCATCTACCGGTCGATGATCGAGTTCACCGGTGCCAAGCCCGTGCCGGTGCCGATCCGCGAGGAGAACGGCTTTGCCTTCTCTGCCGAGGAGACCCTGTCGCTGATCACGCCGCGCACGCGGCTCGTCATCCTCAACTCCCCTGCCAACCCCACCGGCGGCGTCACGCCCAGGGCGGAGGTCGAGAAGCTCGTGGCGGGGCTTGCCGCCCATCCGCACGTGGCCGTGCTGTCGGACGAGATCTACGGCCAGATGACCTACGACGGCGAGGAGCACGTATCGCTGCTCGCCTATCCGCAGATCCGCGACCGGCTGATCTTGCTCGACGGCTGGTCGAAGACCTACGCCATGACCGGCTGGCGCATGGGCTACTCGGTCTGGCCGAAGCCCTTCTACGAGGCGGCGCGCAAGCTGGCCGTCAACTCCTATTCCTGCGTCAACGCCGCCGCCCAGTGGGCCGGTCTCGCCGCCCTCACCGGCCCGCAGGACTGCGTGCGCGAGATGGTGGCCGAGTTCGACCGACGGCGGAAAGTCGTCGTAGAGGGGCTCAACAAGCTGCCCGGCGTCTCCTGCGCCACGCCCAAGGGCGCCTTCTACGCCTTCCCGAACATCTCGCGCACGGGCTGGAAGGCCAAGGCGCTCGCCTCCGCCCTTCTCGAGCAGGCGGGCGTCGCCGTCATCGGCGGGCCGGACTTCGGCGTCCACGGCGAGGGCTTCATCCGCCTCTCCTACGCCAACTCCACGGAGAACATCCTGAAGGCGCTGGAGCGCATGGGCGACTTCCTCGCCTCGCACAAGGCGGCTTAGGCGCGGCAGCAGCCTGCCTGCCCCGGACGGCCGCATCCGCAAGGCGCGGCGCGGCGCGTCCGGGGTGGCCTGCCCTCAGGCCTTGGCCGCCGTCGCCGCCGCGTCGATGTGGGCGATGAGCGCCCTGTCGAGACCAAGCGCATCCCCGAGCTGGGCGAGAAACGCCTTCTCCTCCGGGGTGTCCGGCTCGATGGCGAGGCGCGCGGCCGTGTAGATCTCGCTCGCCAGCTCCGGCGTCCGGGCGGCGGAGGCAAGCGTCGTGATCGAGGCAGGATTGGCGAATTCGCTGTCGAGGAACTGCGTTGCCTCGATGTCGAAGCCGGCCTGCTTCAGCCCACCGATGATGCGGCCGCGCTCCTGGGTGTCGATGTGCCCGTCCGCAGCGGCGGCGGCGATCATCGCCCTCAGCAGCACCAGCGCCGTGTCCTGGGACGCCGAATCCGCGCTGAAGGGCGACTGCGAGGGCGGCGCCAGCATCGGCGTCCCGCCATCGNCCTGCGTGGCGGCNGATGCGGCCGGCTGCTGCCCGGCCTTCCAGTTGCGATAGGCGGTGTAGGCGAGGCCGCCGATCAGCGCGAGGCCGCCGAGCTTCGCGGCCGAGCCGGCCAGCTTGCGGCCGGATTTCGAGCCCATGAGCAGCCCCGCAAGCCCGCCGATGACGGCGCTCGTCGCCATGTTGCCCTGCGGGGTGTTGAGATAGCCCATCGCCTTTTCCGCGATGTTGCCGCCAGCGCCCGCCCCGCCGGTGAACTGCCCGAGCACGTCGTTCAGCATGTTTCCGAGGCCGGCATCGGCCGGCTTGCCATGGCTNCCGGCAGCAGCCGAACCGACCAGCGCATCGAGAAGCTTCTTGGCGTCGAACATCCCCTCTCTCCCTGTTGCGGGCGCTGCTCGCCGCCCTCTCTTCCCGGCAGGTAGGAAGAGCCGGCGACGATTGCCAGATGGCCCTTGCGCCGAACGATGACAAATCGNCCGGCCCCGACTCCCGCGCCCTCGCCGCGACAGGTCGTCAACGGCGACCGGCCGATGCCTTCCATGCCGTGCGCCCGACCTTCCGAACGCACGCGGGACGCTCGGATCGAGAGGATATCGTTACCGACGCGGGCGGGCTCGCCAAGACCCGCGATGACGGAGCCTGAAAATGCCTCGCGGCGCGAGGGCCGCGAGGCACTGCGACTACTCTGCCGGCGTCGCGCCGGCGGCAGGGGTACCGCTTGCGCCAGCCTTGCGCTCGCGCCGGCGGGCGCGGCGCTCGTCACGCCAGGCGGAGAAGTTGGCGATCGCCATCAGCGCAGCCGGCGTNACAATGAGCGTCAGGATCGTCGCGAAGCCGAGACCGAAGACGATGGCGGTCGACAGGTGCACCCACCACTGCGTCGACGGCGCGCCGACGAAGACGTCGCGGTTGACGAAGTCGATGTTGACGCCGAAGGCGATGGCCGCCACGCCGAGCACCGCCGTCACCGCCGTCAGCACCACTGGCCGCGCACGCTCCCGACAGGTCTCGATGATGGCGTCGTAGGGCGCCCAGCCCTCGCGCCGCAGCCGGTCATAGGTGTCAATGAGAACGATGTTGTTGTTCACGATGACACCCGCGTTGGCGATGATGCCAATACCGGTCATGACGACGCCGAAGGCCTGGCCCATGACGAGGAGGCCGACAAGCACACCGATGGTCGACAGGACAACCGCGGTCAGGACCAGGAAGACGCTGGTGAACTTGTTGAACTGCGCCAGCAGCACAGCGAAGATGAGGAACAGGGCCGCGCCGAAGGCCTTCATCAGGAAGGCGCCGGCCTTCTCGCGCTCCTCGTCCTCGCCCTTCATCTTGAAGGCGATGCCCTCGCCGAAGTTCTCCTTCGCGAGCGCCTCCATCACCGCCTGCTGAACCTGGGCGGTCTGCACGCCCTCGGCGACGTTGGCCGTCACCGTCACGACGCGCTGTCCGTTGACGCGGTTGATGAGGCCCACCTTCTGCTCCGGCACGCGCGTGACGAAGTTGCCGATCGGCACATAACCCGAGGGCGTGTTCATCCGCAGGTCATCGAGTTGGTCGATGCTGCGCCGGTTCTCCGGGAAGCGCACGAGGATGTCGACTGACTTGTCGGTGTGGTCGGGCCTGTACTCGGCCACCTTCACGCCGTTGGTAACGAGCTGCACGGCGGTGCCGACCGAGGCGGGATTGGCGCCGTACTTGGCGGCCTCCGCCTGGTTCACGTCGAGCCGCCAGTCGATGCCCGGCAGGGGCAGGCCGTCATCGACGTCGCGCGTGTCGGGCATGGCGCGCAGCATCTCGGCCACGCGCGCCGCCGTGGGAAAGAGCTTGTCTGGATCGAGCGAGGTGATCTGCAGCGTGATGGGCTTGCCCGTCGGCGGCCCGGCCGCCGGCTTCGTCACCTCGATGATCACGCCCGGAATGTGCGCCGTCTTGCGGCGGATCTCCTCCATGATGACCGAGGCGGGACGGCGCTGGCGCCAGTCGACGAACTCGAACTGGATGGTGCCGACCGTATCCTCGGTGACCTCGTTGGAGCCGCGCTGGCCCTCGCCGGCGCGGGCATACACGGTCTCCAGCTCCTCCATGTCGAGGAGCGTCTGCTCGACCTGCCGCACCAACGCATCCTTCTCCGCGATGGAGAGGTTGCCGCGCGCACGCACCTGCACGAGCGCATAGTCGGGCTCCACCTCGGGGAAAAACTCGACGCCGTTGCCGTAGCGCGCATAGGCCTGGATCACGCCGATGAGCAGCAGCACCGCCAGGCCGAGCGTCGCCAGCGGATGGCGCAGGGCGAGGCGCACCGTGCGCATGTAGAAGCCACGGTCGGCGGCGCGCTCGTCCTTGACCTCGGTGGCACGGCCCATGAGGGCACCGAGCGTCGGGGTGAAGAAGAGGGCGACCGCCAGGGAGGCCGACAGCGTCGCGATGAGCGTCAGCGGCAGGTATTTCATGAACTCGCCGACGACGCCGGGCCAGAACATCAGCGGCGAGAAGGCGGCGATGCGCGTCGCCGTGGCGGCGATCACCGGCCCTGCCATGCGCTTGGCGGCCATCGAATAGGCGGCCTTGGCCGGCATGCCCTCCGCCATGCGCCGCTCGGCGAACTCCGACACGATGATGGCATCGTCCACGAGCATGCCCACGGCGAGGATGAGCGAGAACAGCACGACGATGTTCACCGTCAGCCCGGCAAGCTGCAGCCCGAGGATACCGGTGAGAAACGATGCCGGAATGGCGATGCCGATGAAAATCGACGCCCGGCCGCCGAGCGAAAAGAGCATGATGACGACGACCAGCAGAACGGCGGTGATGACGCTGTTCTGCAGCTCGTGCAGCATCGAGCGGATGTCTTTCGACTTGTCCTGTGTGAAGGTGACCTCGACGGTCTCGGGCCAGGTCTTCTGCAGGTCGAGCACCGTCTTCTTGACCGCGTCCACCGTCTCGATGAGGTTGGCGCCGGTGCGCTTGACGATCTCGAGCGTCATTGCCGGCTTGCCGTTGATGCGCGTGATGGAGGTCGGGTCCTTGAAGGTCGGNCGCACCTCGGCCACGTCGCCAAGCGTGACGACGGCGGACGGCGTCGCAGCCACGGGGATCTTCAGCACGTCCTCCGGCCGCTCGATCAGCGAGGGAACCTTCACGGCAAAGCGCCCCGAGGCGCTCTCGATGGCACCGGCAGCGACGAGGCTGTTGCCGGCCGAGAAGGACTGGACCAGCGTATCGAGCGAGATGCCGTAGCTCTTCATCAGCATCGGCTCGGCGATGATTTCCACCACCTCGTCGCGCGCGCCGCGCAGATCGGCCGAGAGCACGCCCGGCACCTGCTCGATCGCCGTCTCGGCCTGGCGTGCGAGCTGCAGCAGCGTCCGCTCCGGCACGTTGCCGCCGAGCGCCACCACGAGGACAGGGAACAGCGAGAGATTGACCTCCTGCACCTTCGGCTCGTCTGCCTCGCGCGGCAGGTCGCTCTTGGCGTCGTCCACCTTGGCGCGCACATCGGCGAGCGCGGCGTTGGAGTCGAAGCCGGCCTCGAACTCCACGAGCACGTAGCCGCCGCCCTCGAAGGCGGCCGCCCGCATCTCCTTGATGTGCGAGACCGACTTCAGCTGCGTCTCGAGCGGCCGCAGGATGAGCCGCTCGGCATCCTGCGGGCTGATGCCGCGCTGGGTCACGCTGACGTAGATGATCGGGACCTTGACGTCCGGCTCAGCCTCCTTGGGGATCGAGAGATAGGCCGAAAAGCCCGCGATGAGCAGGAACGCGAGCGTCGCAAGCGTGAGCCTGGCGTGGGAGATGGCATAATCGACAGGATTGGCCATGGGCCCGGTCCCCGAACGTTGCGGCGGAGAGGCCGCTCGCGCCGCTCCGCGGTAAAGATGCATGGTGCCCGGGCACCTGCCGGCGGCCCGGAGCGGGAAGGCGTCGGCCTCAGCCCTTGCCGATCACCGTCGCCGACGCCTCGACGGGCGTCACGCGCTGGCCTTCCTTGACGAAATCCTGGCCTTGCACGATGACGCGCTGCCCCGTCTCGAGGCCGCCCAGCCACACATGGTCAAGCCCGTCCTCGACGATCCTGACGGGCACGAAAGCCACCACGTCACCGGCGCCGACGACCCGCACCCCGAGGCGCCCCTCGGCCGAGAAGGTCAGCGCCGAGCGCGGCACATGGGCCGCCGGCTCGGGCGCAAGCTCGAGGATGACGTCGCAGGTCACGCCGTCCGGCAGCCGCCCGTCGGGATTGGCGAGCTCGATGTCGACGCGATAGGTGCGCGTCTGCGCACTCGCCGCCGCCGAGATGAAGCGCACACGCCCCTCGGCCTCGACGCCGTTCACCGTCTTGACCTTCGCGGTATCGCCCACCGCGATGCCGCCGAGCTGGCGCTCGGCGATCTCGACCACGGCGAGCATAGGATCGAGGCCGATGATCTCGGCCACCTTGGCGCCGATCTGCAGGGGCTGGCCGGTCTCGACAGGCACGTCGATGACCATGCCGTCGATGGGCGCGCGCACCTTGTTCTTGCTCAGCTCCGTCTCCGCTTGGGCGAGCGAGGCCTCCGCCGCGCGCAGCTCGGCCTCGAGCTGCGGCTTCTGCAGGGGGGCGAGGTTGCCCTGCTCGATGAGCTTGAGGCGTGCCCTGAGCTCCGTACGCCGCTGCTCCAGCTTGGCCTTGGCCTGCGCCACCAGCGCCTCGCGCGCCTCGTCGGAGATGACAGCGAGAATGTCGCCGGTCTTGACCTGCGCGCCGCGCCGCACGTTGAGCTGCTCGATGGTGCCGTCGGCGCGCGCGATGACATTGACGCGACGGTCGGCTTCCGTGCGTCCAGACAGGACGATGCGGCGCGCGTGATTCTCCACCGTCACCGGCAGGACAGCGACGCGGAAGAGCGACTGCTCCTGCGTCTCGGCCTGGGGAGCCAGCGCCGCCGTCTGCTCGCCGTCGCGGCCGAACACGCCGGATCCGATCCACGCGATGGCACCGAGCAGGATGACGAAGGCAAGAACTCGACTCGGCTTCATGAGGACGCCCCCGCGTCGCTGACGCCTTGCGACAGGGTGATGTGCCCCTTCAGCAAGGCGCCGATGATTGACAGAACATGACCGACCTCCCGTCCGGCATCGAAGTCCGGCAGGGTGGCCCGACGCACGAACAGCCCATCGGCGAGCGTCGCGATCAGCACGGCTATGTCCCGCGCCTCGTTGAGCCGCGAGACAGAGCCGTTCTGCTGCGCAGCGGCGATCATGTCCGTCAGGTGTCCGATGAGATCGCCCTCGAACTCCTGCACCGTCGCCGCCACCTCGCGGTTGCGGGTCGCCTCCGCCCAGATCTCGAGGCCGAGGATCGCCCTTTCGCGCGGCTCCTCCTCGAAATGCTTGCGCCCCAGCTCGCGGAAGGCGGCGATGAAATCATCCCCCGGCCCGATGACGGACAGGTCCGACGCCATCTGCGCCCTGTCCCGCTCCGCAAGACCCGCGACGATGGCGTCCTTGGAGCGGAAATAGCGGTAGAGGTTGCCGGCGCTCATGCCCGCCTCGGCGGCAACGTCCTGCATCGTCGTGCGATGAAAGCCGCTGCGGACGAAGCACCGTTCGGCGGCATCGAGAATGCGCGCGCGCCTGTCGGCATTCGCGTCGTTCCCGGCAGGTCTCTCCCATTCGTCGTTACGCAAACTGCACCCGATGAGAATGAACGTTCATTCTCATATGAATCGGCGCGCTTCCGGTGTCAAGCGGGGATGCGCTTGCCCGGCGATCGTGGCAGCATCGTGGCCAAGCTGGAAAGGCGCCCGGCAAGGGGCGCCTTTCCAATCAGACTGCGCGAAAGCTCAAGCGGCACGGCGATCGTGCCGTCCCTCGCGGATCTCCTCGGCCAGCTTGCTGCAGAAGGCGTCGAGGTCACCGGGATTGCGGCTCGTGACGAGGCCCTGGTCGGTGACCACCGCGCTGTCCTCCCACTTGCCGCCGGCGTTGATGACGTCGGTCTTGATGGACCTGTAGGAGGTGACGCGGCGGCCGCGGACGATGTCGGCCTCGATCAGCAGCCACGGCGCATGGCAGATGGCGCCGATCACCTTCTTGTCCGTCCAGAAGCGACGGAGGAAGGCGAGCGCCTTCTCCTCCACCCGCAGCAGGTCGGGATTGATCTGGCCGCCGGGCAGCACCAGCGCGTCGTAATCCTCGGGCCGGGCTTCGTCGAGCGTCCTGTCGACCGGCACGGGCCGGCCCCAGTCGTCGCCGTCCCAGCCCGTGATCTCGCCGGCCTTGAGAGAAACCACATCGACTTCGGCACCTGCCTCGCGCAGCCTGTCGCGCGGCACCTCGAGCTCCGACTGCTCGAAGCCGTCGGTGGCGAGGATGGCGACTCGCTTGCCGGAAATGTCCTGCATCCGTCTTCTCCGTTCGTTGTGGGGACAGCCCCCAACGAAGCGCGACGGCCTTCGTTCCGACGCCGGGGAGAAGAGGAGCGGCAGACCGGGCGGCGCCGGCCTCAGCCAGCGCCGGAGGCCGCCGCGCGCCGGCTGGCGAAAAACTGGCGCAGGACGATGGGGCTCGCCACGGCGATGCCGGCGAGCGTGCTCGGCAGCCCCGGTGCCGCGGTGGGCAGCGCCGCAAGGCCGATGACCCACCGCTCCCAGCCTGCGAGCGGGGCAAGCCCGTAACCCGCGAAGGCCGCCGAAAGCAGCGTGATGCCGACGATGCAGCCGGCCGTCGTCATCAGGAAATCGGGCCAGTTGAAGCCTTGCGTAACGATGAGCATGGACGGGCCGTAGACGAAGACGAAGGGCACCATCACCTTGCCGAGCGCCAGCCGGAAGGCCGTGTTGCCCGTGCGGAAGGGATCCGCGCCCGCCATGCTGGCGCCTGCATAGGCCGCCAGCGCCACGGGCGGTGTCACGTCCGCCAGCACGCCGTAGTAGAAGACGAAGAAGTGCGCGACGATGGGCTCGATGCTGAAGAGCGCGAGCGTCGGCGCCGCCACCGTCACCATGATGATGTAGTTGGCCGTCGTCGGCACGCCGCAGCCGAGCAGGATGCAGACGACGCCGGTCAGCACCAGGGTGAAGAAGAGCGTCAGCCCCTTCTCGCTCAGCAGTTCGCCGGGCACGACCGACATCACAGCCTGGCCGATCTGCGCCGCAAGGCTCGTGACGATGTACGAGATCTTGAAGCCGACACCCGTCAGCGTGACGACGCCAATGATGATGCCCACGGTTGCCGCCGCCGCGCCGACCGAGATGGCATACTTCGCGCCGACCACGAAGCCGTCGAGGATGTCGATGACAAGCGCCTTGTGCTTCTCGTCGCGCAGCCAGCCGACGACGCCGAGCCCGATGGCAAAGAGCACCATCGGCACGGAGAACCAGAGCTTGGTGACGAATCCGAAGGCCACCGCAAGCACCAGCGCCGCGAAATAGCCCACCGTGATCAACGGTACGCGCGCGAGCCCCACGACCATGCAGGCCGTGATGCCCCAGAAGGCNGCGAGGTAGGGCGTATAGCCCGAGAANAGGATCGTCAGCAGCGCCGCAAGCGGCATGATCGTCTGCCAGCCNTNGCGCACCACCTTGACCGGGTTNGGCAGCTCGGCCGCGCTCAGTCCGCGCAGCCCGGCCTTCTTCGCCTCGAANTGCACCTGCGTGAACACGCCGTAGAAGTGCATGAAGGCCGGCACCACGGCCGCCAGGATGACGCTGGTGTAGGCGATGCCGAGGAACTCGACCATGAGGAAGGCCGCAGCGCCCATGATGGGCGGCGTGATCTGCCCGCCGGTCGAGGCCGTCGATTCCACCGCCGCCGCGAAATGGCGCGGATAGCCGAGCCGGATCATGGCCGGAATGGTCANCGAGCCCACGGTCACGGTGTTGGCGATGGACGAGCCGGAGATCATGCCGAAGAGGGCGGAGCCGAAGATCGAGATCTTGGCCGGCCCGCCGGCGTAGCGCCCGGCGAGGCAAGAGGCGAGATCAATGAACAGCTTGCCGAGGCCGATGCGCGTGGCCAGCACGCCGAACAGCACGTAGTGGAAGACATAGGTCGCCACCACGCCGAGCGGAATGCCGTAGATACCCTGGCTCGTGAGATAGAGGTGGTTGACGATGTTCGACCAGGATGCGCCGGGATGCTGGAAGATGCCCGGCATCAGCGCGCCGAAATAGGCGTAGGCCATGAGGCACACCGCGATGATCGGCAGTGGCCAGCCCACACCGCGACGGGTCGCCTCGATGAGCGTGATGATCATCAGCGTGCCCATGGTGACGTCGGTCGTGGTCGGGTTGCCGACGCGGAAGGCGAGATCGCTGAAGATCCACGGCACATAGAGGCTGGCAGCCACGGCGGCAACGGCGAGGCCCCAGTCGAGCAGCGAGATGCCGCCAGGGCGCCACCACTGCGACGGCGCCACCTTGTCCTGGTCGGACTTGCGGGCGGCGAAAACGAGGAAGATGAGGCCGACGACGAAGGCCATGTGGATGCCGCGGTGCGTCGTCTCCCGCAAGAGGCCGAAGCCCGCCGTGTAGTAGTGGAAGCACGACAGCGCGAAGAGCAGTCCCGCCACCAGCCATGCCACCGCGGGCCGCAGCGGGCGGAAACGCATCTCCGGATCGAACTTTTCCTCGAGCGAGCGACTCTCGGTTACGGCGTGGAGGCTTGCTTCGGCCATCGTCGGACCATCCCAGTCGTCGGCGCTTTGCTGCGCCTTGTGTTTTCGCGCGCCGCCCCGACGGGGGCAGCGCCCCTCAAAAAGAAGCCCTCCGCCGGGCGAGGCACCGCTGACCGCGGAACCGGCGGAGGGCCTCTCGATCGAACGGCCCTGTTACTTCAGAAGGCCGGCTTCCTTGTAGTANCGCTCGGCGCCCGGATGCAGCGGAATGCCCGCGCCGGCGAGTGCCGTCTCCTTGCGGATGAGCTTGCCCTTGGCATGGCCCGCGTCGAGCGCCTGACGGGCCTTGTCGCTCCACAGCGCCTTGGTGATCTCGTAGACGACGTCATCCGGCACCTTGGACGAGGTCACCCACTGCGCACCGACGGCCAGGGTCTCGACCTCACCGACACCCTTGTATGTGTCGGCCGGGATCTTGTCGGCAGCGAAGAACTTGTATTCGCTCATGATCTTCGCAGCGCCCTCGCCGTTGATCGGCACGAGGTCGATGCCGGATGCGCTCGTGGCCGCAAGCTCCGCAATGGCGCTCGTCGGATAGCCGCCGACGAAGAAGAAGGCGTCCATGCCGCCGTCGCGCATCTTCTCGGCGGCCTGGTTCGGCTTCAGGTAGTCCGCCTCGATGTCCTTCTCCGTCAGGCCCCAGCCGCTGAGGATGATCTTGGCGTCGACGAGCGTGCCCGAGCCCGGCTCGTCCAGCGACACCCGCTTGCCCTTGAGGTCGGCGACGGACTTGATGTTCGCCGCCTTGGAGGCGACGAGGTGGATGCTCTCGGGATAGAGGTTGGCGATGAGCCGCAGGACCTCGACCTTGCCCTTGCCCTCGAACAGGCCGGTGCCGGTGTAAGCCCAGTAGGCAACGTCCGCCTGGCTGAAGCCCGATTCGATGGCGCCGGAGGCGATGCCGTTGACGTTGGCCACCGAGCCGTTGGCCGCCTGCGCCGTCACGATGAGGTTGGGCGGATTGGAGACGACATTGGCGATGAGACCGCCGACCGGATAATAGGTGCCGGCGGTGCCGCCCGTGCCGATACGGAAGAAGGCCGGTCCCTGCGCGAAGGCCTCGCGCCCCGCGAGCGCAGCCGCTCCGAGCCCAAGCCCCAGACGCGCAACGTCACGACGCGAAAACAGTTTTTGCATAATCAGTTGCCTCCCGAAATGCGGGCTCCACCCGCTGTTCGCCGATGACGGCGCTGACGGCAGATTAGTCAGGACACGGTGAATTTGAAAGCCGCCCCCGTCGCATGCTCCACGACCGGATTGCGCGGCATCGTTGACAGGCGATGCGACGATGCCGCGAATAGCGCCATGGACGCTCGCCGGCCAACAATCGGGGAACATGCGCTCGATCCCTCCCTGCCCGCAGACGAGGCGGTGCGGGTTCTCGCGCGGGCCCTTCTCGCGGACATGACCCACGCCCTCGCCACCTTCGGCGCCGTGCCGGCGGCAGCCGCGCATGAGACGCGCAAGGGCATCAAGGCGCTGAGGGCGCTGCTGCGCCTCGCCGACCCGGCCTGCGAGCGGCTGGGCGGGATCGACAGGCGATTGCGGAGCAGTGCCGATCTGCTCGCCGGCGCGCGCGAGGCGCGTGTCCTCGCCGAAACGCTCCGAACCCTGGCGCCCCGTGCGCGTGGCGCGGCCGCCGCGCCGCTCGCCCGCCTGGCCCGCTGGGCAGGAGAGCGGGCCACCGCTGCCGAGGCCGAGGCTTTCGAGCACCGGCGCGTGGCGCAGGTGGAGGAGGCGTTGAACGAGATCGGCGAAAGTATCGGCGGCTGGCCTGTGCCGGGTAACTGGTCCGCATTGCTCGATGGCGCAAGACACGCGGCGCGCCGAGCGCGACGGCGCCTCGCGAAGGGCCTCGCTCGCCGCGATGCCGACGAGCTGCATGCGGCGCGGCGCTGGGTGGTGCGCCACCGCTACCATCTCGGCTTCCTCGCCGCTGCGGGACGGCACACGCAGACGCGCCGCTTGCGCATGCAGGACCTGCGCGATCTGCTCGGCCGTCACCACGATCTTCACGATGCCCGCCGCGCCATCACCGAGTCCGGCCTCGTCGGCATCACGGAACTTGCGGCTATCGAGAGGCTCGTCACGAAGGAGCAGCGACGGCTGGAGAANAAGATCGGCCGCGCGGCCAACCGCCTCTTCGGTGGCAGGAACCGCCGTCTCACGAAGGCCCTGAAGGCCACTTTCGGCCAGCGGGCGGATTGACCACGCTCAGCCGGCCCGGGCGGTGGCCGGCTGCTCCATCGCGGCCCGCCATTCGGCATCGGCGCTGAAGTCAACGCCGTTGTCAACCGAGAGCACATGCGCGAGGCGCGTGCGTGCCCGGTTGATGCGGCTCTTGATCGTGCCGAGCGCGCAGCCGCAGATCCTCCGCCGCTTCCTCGTAGGACATGCCGGCCGCACCGACGAGCACGAGCGCCTCGCGCTGGTCCGCCGGCAGGGTCATCAGCGCGGCGCGGAAATCGCACATGTTCATGTGGTCGAGCTGCGAAGGCGGCATGGCCTGTGCGGCGGCGGCCCGGCCGTCCACATCCTCCACCTCGCGGCTGCGCTTGCGGTACTCGGAGTAGAAGGCATTGCGCAGGATCGTATAGAGCCAGGCGACCATGTTGGTGCCCTCGGTGAAGGAGCCGAGGTTGGCCCAGGCGCGGATAAGGGCCTCCTGCACGAGATCATCTGCGCGGTCGGGGTTACCCGTCAGGGACAGCGCAAAGGCCCGCAGGCTCGGGATGGCCTTCAGCAGATCCTGCTTGGTCTTCTCAGTCGGCTGCATCGGCGGCTCCCTGTTGGCGATCGAGCGCTTCGAGAAGCTGGCAGAAGCGGTCCGGCACCGGCTCGTCGAGAATGTCGTCGTACATTGCCTTCAGGCAGCGCGTCAGATGCTCGGGCAGCGGTATCGCCGGCCGAGTGGCAGGAAACGGCGCAACAACCGTTCCGTTCGTGTCATCAGCCATGAAGCGTCCGCTTTCTCTCTTGCGTAGCTGAGGGGCTGCCCGGCCGCCGCCGGCGGCAGCATCACGGCGTCGGTTGCGGCCGTCTCCGGCCCTTCCGTCGCTCGCCATGGTCATCACGGTTTCTCCGTAAATGCTGTCACGATGATGTGTCCGTCCTGTGTCCATCCCCGTTTAACGTGACGCGAGCCGAGAAGTTCCAGGAAAAGCCGGCGCCCCCGAAGAACAGCGAACGGAACCAACCTCGTCGCCGCGACGTTCTTTCCGGTGAGCCGCCCGCCGCGGCTTTTCGCGACATTCCTCAGGAGGTGGAAATGAACTGGGATCAGGTCGAAGGTAACTGGAAGAAGTTCAAGGGCATGGCCCAGCAGCAGTGGGGCAAGCTCACCAACGACGACCTCGATGTCATCGAGGGCAAGCGGATGGAACTCGTCGGCCGGCTCCAGGAGCGCTACGGCTACGCCAAGGACGAGGCCGAACGCGAAATCGACAGCTGGCTCAACCGGAAGTAAGCGGGACCGAGCCCCATCGACGGGGAGGAGGAGAGGATGGCCACCAAGACAGAGGACGTGTCCGCCGAGGCGGTTGAGCTNCGACGGGAGATCGACAACCTGCGGGGCGATATCGGCCGTCTGACCGAAGCTGTTTCCGCCCTCCTGCAGCGCGANATCGCCGACACCGGCGAGCGCGTACGCGAGGCGGCGGGCGAGACGCTGAATCGCTTCTCGTCCACTGCCGAGGACATCGCCCGGGCCACGCGGGACGCGGCCGCGGGCGCCGAGCAGCGCCTGCGGTCGGCTGGCTCCGAGATCGAGCGCGGCATTGAGCGCAATCCGCTCACGGCCGTGTTGATCGCCGGTGGCATCGGCCTCATCCTCGGCATAATGAGCCGGCGCTGATGGGTGGCCTGTTCTCGCTCGTCACCAATGTCGCCCGCCGGCAGGTGGAGGAAACGGTTGCGCGCGCCGTGCGCAGCGTTGTCCTTACCTTGCTGGCGGCCGTCCTGCTCGGCATCGGCCTTGTCTTCGGGGCGATCGCCGCACACCGCTGGCTGGAAGGGCTCTACGGGCCGATCGTGGCCCCGCTGATCGTGGCGGGCACCTTCGTCGTCATCGCGGCCATCGTCCTTCTGGCGTCCCGTTCCGAGCGCGCGCCCCGGCGCCTCGCCAGCACACCGCGCACGAGCGCTGCGTCCGCGGGCGCACCACCCACGGCGGCATCCGCGTCGGACAAGCAGACAGCGCTGGAAGCCTCGGCGCTCGCCGCCGGGCGCGAGCTTGCGCAGTCGCTCGACGGCAAGCAGCTTGCGCTCGTGGCGCTGATCGCCGGTTTCGTTTCCGGCCGGCTCCTGGAAACGCGCAGCCCGGCAAAGCGGCAGGACTGATTCGGGCGGCCCCGGCTCTGGCCAGGGCCGCTCTGTCCGTCAGCTCGCCTCGGCGACGGAGCCGACGCCGGCCTGCTGCGAGCGCCGGTCGAAGAACAGCGCCTGGCTGATCACCGCCTTCACCGCATCCGGGCTGAACGGCTTGGTGACGAGGAAGGTCGGCTCGGGCCGTGCGCCCGTCAGCAGCCGCTCCGGATAGGCCGTGATGAAGATCACCGGCATNTCCGCCTCGGAGAGGATGTCGTTCACCGCATCNAGGCCGGACGAGCCGTCGGCGAGCTGGATGTCGGCGAGAACAAGCCCCGGCCGGCGGCGCTTCACCGCCTCGAGCGCTTCCTTGTGGGTACGCGCCACGTCGATGACGCGGTGACCGAGGCTCTCGACGAGCGCCTCGAGATCCATGGCGATGATCGGCTCATCCTCGATGATGAGAATGTCCGTCGCCAGCTGCTGGGAGAGTTCCCGGCCCGCCTCCGTGAGGAGGCCGGTGGCCTCGTCCTCGGAGCAGTCGAGCGCCTCGGCCACGTGCGCCGTCGAAAAGCCCTCCACGGCCGCGAGCAGGAAGGCGACACGCGGGCGCGGCGTCAGCTGCTCGAGCCGCGCGAAGCCTTCATCCTGCTGCCCGGGCGCAACGGGCGCTTCCACCCTCGGCTGGGCCGACTGCCACACCTTGAGGAAGACACGGTAAAGAGCGACGCGCAGGTCGATCCGCCGGTCGAGCGCAGCGGGATCGGCAAGGATCGCCTCCAACGTCGCAACGGCATAGGCATCACCGCCGCTCTGGCTGCCCGCGAGCACACGCGCGAACCGGCGCAGATAGGGCAGATGGGGAGCAATCGCTTGGGCCAGGGACATGAACAACCTCTGTTTCGTTGTCGTCAGCACACCGCCGCAGCGGTGACGGCCCGCCCGCCTCATGCGGCGTCAGCCATCATGAGCAAACTAAGTCTATCCAAAAAAGTTCCGATGGGGCAGGAACAAATTAAAATCCCNTCCATTATTTGATGTAACGGGAAGATTGCAGACGGAACACGAGCAGGCATATGGGCGCTGACGAGGCCGCAAAGAGTGGTCGCACCCGACGGCAGCAGGACCCCGCGACGGGCTCGCCCCTCTCCGTAGGGAGGGGGCCCGGCAGGCAGCGNACCCTCGACAGGGACATCCAGGCGCAGATCGGCCAGCAGTTGCGGGCGATCTACGATGATGTCCTGACTCAGGAAGTGCCCGACCGTTTCACGAAGCTGCTCGCCGAGCTCGACGCCCGGATAAGCGAGGCTGCTCCTGCCGCGGAAAAGCCGGACAAGAGCGGGCAAGAGCGATGAGGATCGGCCGAGGTGCTGGCAGTTTCCCCGACGATGGAAGCGCGTTGGCATGAACGGTCGCCATTGATGCCCGTAGCCTCCCGCATGTGCCCGGCGCGTCGGTCACGCTCATGGAGTTGACCGGCGCATCATGACCATCCTTCGCAACACCGGCGCGAGCGCCCCCAACGACGACCGCCAGATCCATGCCATGGACGGAGTGAGCGGTCTCGGCCGCAGTTTGCGCGGCCGCCTCGTCGCGGCGCTGGCTCTTGTGCTGCTGCCTTCGGCGCTGATCGCGCTCGGCTGGACCGTGGCGCAGAACCGGCAGTTGCGGCAGGAGCGGATCGATGCCGCCGTCCAGGCCAACGCATATGTCTCGGCGCAGATCGACGAGGTGCTCAGGGAAGCGCAGCTTGCCGCCGCCGAACTCGAGGCGCAGCTCGAAAAAACCCGCGATGCGGCCGATCCCTGCAGCGCGGCTGCGCCGGTTCTCGGCTCCTACCCCGAAATGACGGCGGTCGCCGTCTTTGCCGGCGATGCACTGCGCTGCGCCTACGGCTTCGAGCGCGAGGCCCTCGTCGCCCGCGCCAGCGCGACGACGCGCGACCGGCTGTCGGCGCAGCTCGCGCAGGGGCTCACGGCCGTGATCGACAGCCCCGTCACCGGTGGCCCGGTGCTGGTGGCGAGCGCCATCGGCTCGGGGCGTGACCAGGATACGATCGCCATCTTCTCCGTCTCGCACATCGTCTTCGAGATTGCCCTGCGCTCGGCCCGGGTGCTGCAGGAGCGCGGCTCGATCGTCCTTTCGCCGTCGGACGGGCTGGTGGCCGAGTACCGTACCGAGAACATCCCCGCCGACTGGCTGCCGAGGAACGTCGTCTCCGCCCGGCAGTTCGGCAGCGGCTCCCACGTCTTCACGGGCGAGAGCCGCGGCGGCGAGGACTACCGCTACTTCGCCACCCGCTCGTCCCGCACGGGGGTGACGGTCCTCACCGGCTATCCCTCGGCATCCTTCTTCAGCAACGAGCAGCGCCAGCTATGGGGCGCCATCATGCCGCCGGTCATCATGCTGGTAGGCGCGACAATCGGCATCGTCTTCGCTGTCGACAGGCTGGTGCTGCGCTGGCTGCACTACCTCAAGCGCCTGACGCGGGTCTACGGCAGCGGGCGCTTCTCGGTCCGCGCCGTGCGGCTCGCCCATGCGCCGAGCGAGCTCGCGGAACTCGGCGAGGCCTTCGACAGCATGGCCGAGAAGGTCGCCCAGCACGCCGAGGCGCTGGCAACGGTGGCGGAGGAGAAGTCGCAGCTCCTGCGCGAGCTGCACCACCGGGTCAAGAACAACTTCCAGGTCATCGTCAGCCTGCTCAGCCTGCACAAACAGGCGCTCCCGGCGGAGCGGCGCGACGACATCCGCTTCATTGAGGATCACGTACAGGCCATGGCGGTGGCCTACCGCGTCTGCTACGCGCTGGGCGACGTCACGGATGCCCAGCTTGCCGAACTGCTGGAGGACGTGGTGGACGGCCTGCGCCGCTCGGCCGCCCTGCCGGTGGACCAGGTGAGGGTCGAGGTGACCGCCCGCGACATCATGGTGGACCTCGACCGCGCCATCGGCATCGGCCTTTATCTCGCCGCGCTGCTGCCCGCCTATTTCGACGAGGCGCGGCGTAAGGGCCGATGCGTCGACATATCTGCCGTGCGGCGGGAGAACGGGCTTGTGCTGAGCTGCCGCTTCGCCGACGACGCCCCCGTCTGCGCCCTGCCCGCCCTGCGGGAACGGCTGACACGGGCCTACATCCGCCAGCTTGCGGCACGGCCGCTCGACGCCGACTGCGCCAGCGAGCGCAGCATCGTGCTCGCCATTCCGGCACCGAGGCCTGCCGCCGGCTGATCAGCCTTCGCCGAGCCGCCGCGACCAGTCCTCAACCTCGCCGCGCTCCAGCCGCCGGGTCGCCAGTGCCTTCCACGACGCTGGCAGGCGCGGCAGGCGCGCCAGCTCGGCGAGCGCCTCGCGGTCGAGCACATCGACGTAGAGAACGTGCAGCACGCGCGACAACGGCCAGCGCGGCTGCTGCCGCTCAACGAGTTCCATACGGTCGCCCGGCGTGACCAAGCCCGGTTCCAGCACCCGATAGTACCAGCCGGTGCGGCCGCTCTGCTGCACGCGGCGGGCCATGTCCTTACGGTCAAAACGGTGGTTCAGCTTCCAGCAGGGCTGGCGCGCCTGCGAGACCTGGAGCAGCGCGGTGCCGACGCGGAAGACATCGTCGATGCACACGTCCGCCTCGACGAGGCCCCGCGTACGCAGGTTCTCGCCGAAGGCGGCCCGCTGCGGCAGGAATACGGACATGTCGATGCCCTCGCCCGCCCAGGCGTCGTAGTGCTCCGCCGGATAGTGGTGCACCGCCTTGTCCAGCCCGCCGTGATTCCTGCGGTCGGCCTGCTCGTCGCCGGCGAGCCCCATGGCGCGGATCTCGACCGGCCCGTCGAGACGCCGCTTGTCGATGGCGCTGAAGGTGCCCTCGCGTGCGTAGGGCACCGCCTTGCCGGCAAAGACGGCCTCAATCGCGATCATCGGCCCGTTTCTCCTTTCCGCTCGCGTTGTAGCGGCTCGACGAGCGGGCCGGCATGTGCCACGGCGTCGCCGCCCTGCCCTATTCGGTGCCGAACAGCTCGGCGCAGCGGGAGAAGGAGAGGCCCGCCCCTTCCGTGTCCCGGTTGATCCGCACCGAGGTGATGATGCCCTGCGCATCCGTCACGATCTGCGCCTCGCAGAACAGCTCGACACGCTGCGCCGGCTGCACGATCACCGAAGTCGGCATGGCGAAGCGGAAGGAGGTCGACGTGCTGCGCGTGCGGGTGATCGTGGTGCCCGGCGCCGGATTAGACACGGTCGTCACCGTGCGCTCGGAGCGGGAGATCGGCTGTGAAAAGCCCTGCGTCTGCACCCGCGCCGGCCGCACGTAGCTCGTCTCGCCGCCGCGCCAGGTGTAGATCGCCCCGCCATCCTCGAGCTCGTAGCGCGACTGCGGCGGGCCGTGCTCGATGAAGAAGTCGTCGGCCTTCTGGCCGATCCACTTGCCCCTGAGCGCCCTGCTGGCCTCCTCCGTCGTCTTGCAGCCTGCGAGCGCCGCGCCCATCGCGAGCGCCAGCGCGATTCGCGTCCATTTCATGAGCACCCCCCAGGTTCTGGCAAACCGGGAAGGTGTTCTTGCCGTCCCGCTGCGGAAAGACAAGGGGACAAAGGAACGCGGCCGGGACGGTGGCCGCCGGCCTCACAGGCGCCAGTGCAGGACGCCGCCGGGCAGGCTCCCCGGCACGATGGCCGAGCGCACGTCGATCACCACCGCGTCCGGAGCCAGCATCGACGCGAGAAAAGCGCCGCCGTCGGACAGATAGGCCCGGTGCGGCACGGCGAGCACCAAGCCGTCGAGCCGCTGCAGGGCTGCGAGGTCGGCAAGGGCGATGCCGTAGACACGCTCGGCCTCCCGCGCGTCGGCGAGCGCGTCATGCACGAGGGGACGGATGCCATACTCGCCGAGCTCGGCAATGATGTCCGGCACGCGGCTGTTGCGCAGGTCCGGCACATTCTCCTTGAAGGTGAGGCCGAGGATGGCGACGCGCGCCGTGCGCAGGTCACGCCCGCGCCCCAGAAGCAGCTTCACCAGCTTCTGGCCGATGAAATGGCCCATGGAGTCGTTGATGCGCCGCCCGGCGAGGATCATCTGCGGGTGGTAGCCGAGCGCCTCGGCCTTGGCGGTCAGGTAATAGGGATCGACCCCGATGCAATGGCCGCCCACGAGGCCCGGCGAGAAGCGCTGGAAGTTCCACTTCGTGGCCGCAGCGTCGAGCACGTCGCTGGTGGCGATGCCGACCCGGTCGAAGATGAGGGCGAGCTCGTTCATCAACGCGATGTTGAGATCGCGCTGGGTGTTCTCAATGACCTTCGCCGCCTCCGCCACCTTGATGGACGGCGCCTCATGGATACCGGCCCGCACCACCGCGCCGTAGACCGCGGCCACGGTCGCAAGCGTTGCCTTGTCGGATCCGGAGACGACCTTGGTGATCGTGGTGAAGCGGTGGGCGCGATCGCCGGGGTTGATGCGCTCGGGCGAGTAGCCGACGGTGAAGTCGCGGCCGAAGACGAGGCCGCTCTCGGCCTCCAGCACAGGCACGCAATCCTCCTCGGTCGCACCGGGATAGACGGTCGATTCGTAGACGACGATGTCGCCCTTTTTCAGCGCGCGCCCCACGGTACGGGAGGCAGCGAGGAGCGGCCGCAGGTCGGGCAGGCGGTCCGGCGTGATCGGCGTCGGCACCGTGACGATGTGGAAGTCCGCCTCGCGCAGCGCCTCGGGATCGCTCGTCAGCCGCAGGGTGGGCGCCGCAAGCTCCTGCGGCTCGACCTCACCCGTGCGGTCGATTCCTTCGTTCAGCTCCGCGATGCGGCCTGCGTCGATGTCGAAGGCGATGACGCGAAAGCCACCCGCCGCGAAGGCGCAGGCCACCGGCAGGCCGACATAGCCGAGACCGACGACCGAAATGGTCCGGTCCGGCCTGTCAGACACCGTAATACTCCCGATACCAGTCGACGAAGCGGCCGACACCGGTCTCAACGGGGGTGGACGGCGCATAGCCGGTGTCGCGCGCGAGGGCACTCGTGTCAGCGAAGGTGGCAGCCACGTCGCCGGGCTGCATCGGCAGCATGTTGCAGATCGCCCGGCGGCCCAGCTTCTCCTCGAGCACGCGGATAAAATCCATCAGGGGCACCGGGCTGCCGCGGCCTATGTTGTAGATGCGGAAGGGGGCGATGCCGCTCGACGAGGGGTCCGGATGCGGCGAGGCCGCATCCCAGGCGGGATCGGGCCGTGCCGGCCGGTCGAACACGCGCACCACGCCCTCCACGATGTCGTCGATATAGGTGAAGTCGCGGCGCATGTCGCCGTTGTTGTAGACGTCGATGGCCTCGCCCGAGAGGATGGCGCGCGTGAACTTGAACAGCGCCATGTCCGGTCGCCCCCACGGGCCGTAGACCGTGAAGAAGCGCAGCCCCGTGCACGGCAGTCCGTAGAGGTGCGCATAGGAATGTGCCATGACCTCATTCGCCCGCTTGGTGGCCGCGTAGAGGCTCATCGGATGGCCGACGCCGTGCTGCTCGCTGAACGGAAGGGCGGCATTGGCGCCGTAGACCGAACTCGTAGAGGCGTAGACCAGGTGCTCGACGCGCGCCTGCCGCGAACATTCGAGGATGTTGAGGAAGCCGACGAGATTGCTGCCCGCATAGGCGTGCGGATTGGAGACCGAATAGCGCACGCCCGCCTGGGCAGCAAGGTGGATGACGCCGCGCGGCCGGTGGCGGGCGAAGACATCCTCGAGCGCCGGCCTGTCGGCCACGTCGACACGCATCTCGACGAAGCCGGAGCGTCGGGCAAGGCGCGCCAGCCGCGCCTCCTTCAGCGCCGGGTCGTAATAGTCGTTCACGATGTCGAGGCCGACCACGGTTTCGCCGCGCGCCAGAAGCGCCTCGGCTGTGTGATACCCGATAAAGCCGGCCGCACCGGTGACGAGAATGGTCATATCGCTGGCCCGTCCGCTCGCCTGTCCGCGACCGAGGCGGACAGCGTTTCATAACCGCTGACGTGGCCTTTGCACAGACGGGCGGACCGGCCCTTCCGGGCAGTCTCCCACAAGGGCATGCGTGCCTTCCCGTTGCCCGGGCCTGCCCACGCGTTGCTCTTGACGACCGCTCGCCGGCATGCCCTCGTATGGCACAAAAACGGGGAACCAGCCATGTCGAGCACACGCATGCCCATCAACGCCGTAAGAAACTTCCTCTCCCGCAGCCTCTCCCGACGGGCGCTCGCCCGCGGCCTCGTCNGCGCCACCGCTGCCGTCCTCATCGCCTCTGCCAGTCCCGTCGCCCTGGCCGCTACGCCGAAGGACACGCTCGTCCTCGCATGGGCCATCGACGACATCATCACGCTCGATCCCGCCGAATCTTTCGAGATCAGCGCCGGCGAGATCATGGGCAACACCTATGACCGGCTGGTGCGCTTCGACGTGGCCGATCCCTCCAAGCTCTACGGCGACGTCGCCGAGAGCTGGACAGTCTCCGAGGACGGCAAGACCTACACCTTCAAGCTCAAGCCCGGCCTCAAGTTCGCCTCCGGCAACCCGCTAACGGCGGAGGATGTCGCCTTCTCGCTGCAGCGTGCGGTGAAGCTCGACCTCGCACCGGCCTTCATCCTCACGCAGTTCGGCCTGTCGAAGGACAATGTCGAGCAGAAGGTGAGGAAGATCGACGACCTCACCGTGGTGCTGGAGACGGACAAGGCNTATGCGCCGACCTTCGTCCTCAACTGCCTCACAGCGAACGTGGCCGCCATCGTCGACAAGAAGCTCGTGCTCGAACACGAGAAGGACGGCGACCTCGGCAACGGCTGGCTGAAGACGAACTACGCCGGCTCCGGCCCGATGAAGATTCGCGACTGGCGCGCCAACGAGATCCTGGCGCTTGAGCGCAACGACAACTACTACGGCGAAAAGGCCAAGCTGCCGCGCGTCATCTATCGGCACGTGAAGGAGAGCGCGACGCAGCGCCTGCTGCTCGAGAAGGGCGACGTCGACATNGCCCGCAACCTCACGCCCGAGGATCTGGCGGCGGTCGAGAAAAATGCCGACATCGCCATCACCAGCCGGCCCAAGGGCACGATCTACTACATCAGCCTCAACCAGAAGCACCCGATCCTCTCCAAGCCCGAGGTGCGCGAGGCGATGAAGTGGCTGGTGGACTACGACGCCATCGGCGAGACGCTGATCAAGGGCATCGGCAAGATCCACCAGACCTTCCTGCCCATGGGCCTGCTCGGCGCCATTGACGAGAAGCCCTACAAGCTCGACGTCGCCAAGGCCAAGGAGCTGCTGGAGAAGGCGGGGCTGAAGGACGGCTTCTCCATCACCATGGATGTGCGCCAGACCCAGCCTGTCGCCGGCATCGCCGAGGCGGTGCAGCGCACCTTCGCCCAGGCCGGCATCAAGATGGAGATCATCCCCGGCGACGGCAAGCAGACGCTCACCAAGTACCGCGCCCGCAACCACGACCTCTATATCGGCCAGTGGGGCGCCGACTACTGGGATCCCCGACACCAACGCCGACACCTTCGCGCGCAACCCGGACAATTCCGACAACGCGGCGTCCAAGCCGCTCGCCTGGCGCAACGCCTGGGACATTCCGGAGCTGACCAAGAAGGCCGACGCCGCGGTGCTGGAGCGTGACGAGGCCAAGCGCGTCGAGATGTACGCCGAGCTGCAGCGCGACCTCCTGAAGACGAGCCCGTTCATCATCATCTACCAGATGGTCGAGACCGCCGGCGTACGGAAAAACGTGCAGGACTTCGTCCTCGGCGCGACCTCGGACTCGACCTACGTGTTCAAGGTCTCCAAGGACTGAGGGCCGCATGGCACCCGGTACCGCCAGGGCAGGCGGGCGCAGACGCGCCCGCCTGCAGGCGACGGCCATGGCCATTGTGCGCTTTCTCGTCGTCGTCGCGCTGACCTATCTTGGCCTGCTCGCCGTCACCTTCTTCATCGGCCGCGTCATTCCCGTCGACCCGGTGCTCGCCATCGTGGGAGACCGGGCCCCAACGCACGTGGTGGAACGTGTGCGCGAGGAGCTGGGCCTCAACCTGCCGCTCTACCAGCAGTTCCTTATCTATATCGGCAAGGCGCTGAGCGGCGATTTCGGCACCTCGGTGCTGACGTCCAACCCGGTGATGGCCGACATCCGCCGCGTCTTCCCCGCGACGCTGGAGCTGGCGACGCTCGGCACACTCATCGGCACCGTCCTCGGCGTGCCGCTCGGCGTCCTCGCGGCGGTGCGGCGCGGCAGCTTCCTCGACCAGATCGTGCGCGTCATCGGCCTCGTCGGCTATTCGGTGCCGATCTTCTGGCTGGGCCTGATGGCGCTCCTCGTCTTCTACGCCCGGCTTGGCTGGGTGGAGGGACCGGGACGCATCGACGTCGTCTACGAATACACGGTGACGCCCGTCACCGGCATCCTGCTCATCGACACGGCGATGCAGGGCGAGTGGGAGGCCTTCCGCAACGTCTTCGGCCACCTCATCCTGCCGGCGTCGCTGCTCGGCTATTTCTCCATGGCCTACATCAGCCGCATGACGCGCTCCTTCATGCTGACGGAGCTGGGGCAGGAATATGTGGTGGCAGCGCGGGCGAAGGGCCTGTCCGAGGGCAAGATCATCTGGCGCCACGCGCTGCGCAACGCGCTGGTGCCACTCGTCACCGTCATCGCCCTGTCCTACGCCACGCTGCTCGAGGGCTCGGTGCTGACGGAAACGGTGTTCTCCTGGCCCGGCCTCGGCCTCTACATCACCGATTCCCTGCAGAATGCGGACATGAACGCCGTCCTCGGCGGCACCATCGTCGTCGGTTCGGTGTTCATCGGCCTCAATCTGCTGTCCGACCTGCTCTACCGCGTCCTCGACCCCAGAACACGAGCCCGATAGCGGATCCGCGCAAGATGAAGAACGACGCTCAAACCTGGCGCGAATGGCTGACGAGCGAGCGGCCGGCCTCGCGCCGGCAGGCCCGCCTCGGGCGCGCCTATGCGGCCTGGTCGCGCTTTGTCGACAACCGGCTCGCCATGGCCGGCCTCTTCATCATCCTGGCGCTCCTCCTCGTCGCCATCTTCGCCGACGTAATCGCGCCCTACTCGGCCGTGACGGACGGAGACCTGCGCACGGCGCGCCTCCTGCCGCCGAGCGCCGAGCACTGGTTCGGCACCGACGACCAGGGACGCGACATCTTCGCCCGCCTGGTGCACGGCTCGCGCATCACGCTCTTCGTCGTCGTTCTGGTGGCGGTGATCGCAGCGCCCGTCGGCCTGCTCATCGGCACGGTCTCGGGCTATGCCGGCGGCTGGATTGATGCAGTGCTGATGCGCATCACTGACATCTTCCTCGCCTTTCCGCGCCTCGTGCTGGCGCTGGCCTTCGTGGCGGCGCTCGGACCGGGCATCGTCAACGCCGTCATCGCCATCGCCATCACCTCATGGCCGCCCTATGCCCGCATCGCCCGCGCCGAGACCCTGACGCTGCGCCATGCGGACTACATCAATGCCGTGCGGCTGATGGGCGCCTCGCCGGCACGCATCATCGCGCGCCACATCACGCCGCTGTGCGTGTCGTCGGTCATCATCCGCGTGACGCTGGACATGGCCGGCATCATCCTCACGGCGGCGGGCCTCGGCTTTCTCGGCCTCGGGGCCCAGCCGCCGTCACCAGAATGGGGNGCCATGATCGCCTCCGGCCGCCGCTTCGTGCTCGACCAGTGGTGGGTGGCGGCCGCCCCAGGCGTGGCCATCTTCATCGTCAGCCTCGGCTTCAACCTGCTGGGCGACGGCCTGCGCGACGCACTCGATCCGAAGGCGGCCGGCCAATGAGCGCGCTTCTCGAAGTCGAGAACCTCCGCGTCAGCTTCCCCACGCGCTCGGGCGTGGTTGAGGCCGTGCGCGGCGTCTCGTTCACCCTCGGGCGTGAGCGGCTCGGCATTGTCGGGGAATCCGGCTCGGGCAAGTCGCAGACCGGCCGCGCCATCCTCGGCCTCACACCGCCGCATGCGACCGTCTCCGCCGACCGGCTCGTCTTCGACGGCATCGACCTACTCTGTGTGAGCGCGAAGGAGCGACGCGCCCTGCGCGGCAAGCGCATCGCCATGGTTCTGCAGGACCCCAAGTTCTCGCTGAACCCGGTCATGCGCATCGGCGACCAGATCATGGAAACCCTGGCCGCCCACGGCCGCGGCACCGGCGCCGAGGCCCGGCGGCGCACGCTCGCCATGCTGGAGGCCGTGCAGATCCGCGACCCGGAGCGCGTCTTCAGGCTCTATCCGCACGAGGTCTCCGGCGGCATGGGGCAGCGGGCGATGATCGCCATGATGCTGGTGGCCGAGCCGGACCTGCTCATCGCCGACGAGCCGACCTCAGCCCTCGACGTGACGGTGCAGCTGCAGGTGCTGTCCATCCTCGACAAGCTCGTGGCCGAGCGCGGCATGGGCCTGATCTTCGTCTCGCATGATCTGAGGCTCGTCTCCTCCTTCTGCGACAGGGTGCTNGTCATGTATGCCGGCCGCGTGGTGGAGGAGATNGCCGCCGACAGGCTGCACCAATCGCAGCATCCCTACACGCAGGGCCTGCTCAACTGCCTGCCCAAGCTCGGGCAGAGCCANCACCCCCTGCCGGTGCTCGATCGCAAGCCGGAGTGGGCAGCATGACCGACGCGCTTACGATCAGCGACCTCGTCGTCGAGTTCGACGATTTCCGCGCCGTGGACGGCGTCAGCCTGTCGGTACGGGAGGGTGAGTCCTTCGGCCTCGTCGGGGAATCGGGCTCCGGCAANTCCACCGTGCTGCGGGCCGTGGCCGGCCTCGCTCCGATCACGGCCGGTACGATTGCCGTCGGCGGCGAGACGCTCGGCCGCACGCGCAGCAAGGACTTCTACCGCCGGGTGCAGATGGTCTTCCAGGACCCCTACGGCTCGCTGCATCCACGCCACACCATCGACAGGGCGCTGGCCGAGCCACTGGCGGTGCACGGCATCGGCGACGCNGAGCAGCGTATCGTGAAGGCGCTCGAGGAAGTGGGNCTCGGCANGGGCTTTCGCTTCCGCTATCCNCACCAGCTGTCCGGCGGCCAGCGCCAGCGCGTCGCTATCGCCCGGGCGCTGATCCTGGAGCCGAAGGTCCTGCTGCTCGACGAGCCCACCTCGGCCCTCGACGCATCGGTGCAGGCCGAGGTGCTCAACCTCCTCGAGGAGGTGCGGCGCAAGCGCGGCCTCACCTACATCCTCGTCAGCCACGACCTCGCCGTCGTCACGCACATGTGCGAGCGCCTGCTCGTCATGCAGCATGGCAAGCCCGTGGAGCTTCTCACCTCGGCCGACCTGGCCGCGCGGCGCATCGAGACGCCCTACACGCGCGAACTGATGGTGGCGAGCGAAGGCTTCAAGCGCGGTGCGTGAAGCTCGCGGGGCATGCCCCCGGCTCGCCCCAAGGCCGTTTCACGATTCCAAACGAGATCCGCCGCGCTCATCGCGCGGCGGATGATTTTTCCGGGATCGGCGGGCCTCGCCGGGTACTTCCCGGCCGCCTTCTTCAGGCAGCCTTCACCTGGGCGAGGAACTCGTCCACCTGCTGGCGCAAGATGTCGGACTGGCGCACGAGGTCGTTGGCCGCCTCGACGATCTGGCTNGAGACGACGCCCGTCTCGGCCGCCGCGCGGCTGACGCCGGCGATGTTCGAGGACACCTCCTGCGTGCCCTGGGCGGCCTGCGAGACGTTGCGGGCGATCTCGTTGGTGGTCGCACCCTGCTGGTCCACGGCCGAGGCGATCGTGGTCGAAACCTCGTCGATCTGGCGGATCGTCTCCGTGATGCTGTCGATGGCCGCCACGACGTCGTTGGTGGCGTTCTGGACAGCGGCAATCTGAGCCGAGATGTCGTCCGTCGCCTTGGCGGTCTGCTCGGCGAGGTTCTTGACCTCGGTGGCGACGACGGCAAAGCCGCGACCCGCCTCGCCAGCCCGCGCCGCCTCGATGGTGGCGTTGAGGGCGAGGAGGCTCGTCTGCGAGGCGATGTCCGTGATGAGGCTCACCACCTCGCCGATGCGCTGGGCGCTGGTGGCAAGGCTGCGCACCACGTCCGCGGCCTGCTTCGTCTGGCCGTTCGCCGCGCTCGCAACACGGGCCGCGGTCGTGACCTGCTGCCCGATCTCACGGATGGAGGCCGTGAGCTCCTCGGCCGCCGAAGCGACAGTGTTGACGTTGCTCGTCGCCTGCTCCGCAGCGGCGGCCACCGTCGTCGACTGGCGGCTGGTCTCCTCGGCGGCGGAGTTCATGGCGTTGGCGTTCTGCTGCAGCTGAGCAGCGGCGGTAGCCACGGCCCGGGCAACGCCCATCGCCTCGGCCTCGAACTTGTTGACCAGGGCCTCGATGGTGCGCGCACGCTCTTCCTTGGCGCGCTGCTCGGCCTCCTGCTGGGCGGCGAGACGCTCCCGTTCGATGGCATTCTCGCGGAAGACCTCGACGGCACCCGTCATCTCGTCAATCTCATCGCGGCCAAGGGCGGGCGGCACCTCGACATTGCTGTCACCCTCGGCAAGACGCAGCATCACGTCGCGCAGACCCTGCAGGCGACGCGCCAGTTTGCGCGCGACGACGAGAGCGAGCCCGCCGATGAGGAGGAAAAACACGAAGCCGACACCAGCCGCCATGAGCGACGCTTCCCGGATGCGCGCCGTCACGTCGTCGGTGTAAAGCGAGGTGCCGACGGTCCAGTTCCAGGGCCCGAAGCGCTCGACATAGGCGAGCATGGGCACCGCCTGCGACATGTCATCGCCCGCGCGCGGGAGGCTGTAGGAGATATAGCCGGAGCCCTTCTCCTTGCTGATGGCGAGCATTTCCTTCACGTACGCCACGCCGTTGGCGTCCTTGGCGTCCATGAGGTTCTTGCCCTCGAGGGCCGGGTGACCGCCGTTGAC
>Ga0065720_1003002_pt1 | contig 28988 bp, 25 predicted proteins | sample Thericmetagenome_FD_59107 | JGI IMG/M metagenome (GOLD analysis project Ga0065720, IMG submission 59107) | Thermophilic microbial communities from the Joint Bioenergy Institute, California, USA of rice/straw/compost enrichment - eDNA_2 v2... | ecosystem: Engineered > Solid waste > Grass >... | reverse complement strand
GGCCGGCCCGAGAGTTCGGGCCGGCCGCCACCGTTTGCTTCGGCGTCCGCGTGGCGCGGTCAGGGCGTGGCCGGCGGCGCGTCGGGCGAGACGATCGGCCGCGACCCGGTCACGGTCGTGTGGGCCGCCGGGTCGGTCGTCGAGGCCGCTGACGTCTGCGACTCCGCCTCCGTGACGTCGCGGGCCGCGCCAACCGTCGTCCAGTAGAGCCAGGTCAGGATGGCGACGGCGGCGAGGCAGGCGATCAGCGGAGTGGCCGAGCCGAGGACCGGATGCCAGACCCCGACCAGGGGATTGAGGCTCGTGTCCTCCCCGATTCCCTGCTGCCAGCGCAGCATGGTGAACATCAGGGCCACGATGTGCGTGGGCAGCAGGACGACCGCGCAGAACCGCACCAACTGCTGACCCACGCCCGTGGGCAGGTCGGCCTGGCTGATGATCATGGCGCCGAGGAGCGGCAGACCGACGAGCAGCGGCAGGATGTACCGGCCCTGCGTGATGAAGCCGAACGTGTTCGCGTAGGCGACCGAGAGCGCGGTCGGTACGAGGAAGGCGGCCCCGGCGATGGCGACCAGTCGAAGCCGCCCGGCCCGATCGGCGAAGAGGAAGGCCCACACGACCAGCGCGCCGGCCACGACCGTCCACGCCACGTAGATGACGCCTGGCATGAGTGCGTCCAGCCAGGACATGATGCCGATCATCTCCTGGATGTACGTCGGCCAGCGTTGAATCTCGACCCAGACGATGCCCAGCGGACCGATGGGACCTTCTTCTTTATTGAAGTATGCATTAGGCTCGGTTGCCTTGAGGGCGAAGGCCCACACGGCCGCGGCGATGCCGGAGCCGACCACCGCTAGGCCCCACAACCGCAGGCCACGCCACCGCCACAGGTCGGCCAGCGTGGCCCGCCGCAGCGGCAGCAGCAGGGCGAGCGCCCCCAGGCCCAGCCAGGCCGGACCGAGCATGCGCAGGGTCGCCAGGGCCAGGGCGGCCACGCCGACGTGCCACAGCAGCGTTCGGTTGTGCCGGGCCGCGGGGTTGAACAGCAGCGGAAGCGCGGCCGCGAAGAACGCGATGCCGGCGGCCAACTCGAGTCCGCTCGGGTTCACCGCGCCGCCCATGTGCGCCACCATCGGCGTCGCTGCCACCACCAGCCCGGCCAGCAGCACTCGCCGCCGGCTCCACCGAAGGGCGTCGCTGAACGCGTTGGCCAGCAGCGCCGCGCACAGGGCAGCGCTGATCAGCCGCGCCAACACGACGCCGAGCCAGTCTGGCGAGAGCGCCAACGGCGCGCCGACCAGCGCGTAGTAGAGCGGGAAATAGCGGCCCGCGGCGGTCGGCGCGCGCACGATGGTCTCGTCGCCGCCGGGCTCCCGCGCGCAGGACGCCGGTCGATCCGCCTTGAACTGCCAGCAGCGCGGCACGAGCAGGCTGCGCGGCGCATCGACAAAGGCACCACCGCCGTTGGCGGCCGTGGCGGGCTCGAGGACGACCTGACCGGTCGCGACGCCGTAGGCGCGCAGGATGTGGTCGCGTTCGTCCGGGAAACCCGCGTACGGAGCAGCTACCGCCCAAGCGCCGAGGAGAAGAAAGAACCCCGCGAATGCCAACAGCCAGGGCCGACGCTCGGCCACAGCGGCTGGGCGAGGGACCGAGTGGGCCATCACGGCAGCGAACACTACCAGCCGGCGAATCCGCGTTTGTCGCATGCCGAGCATGTCTGACCGTTTGTGACAATCCCCGGAACGGGCACATGGGCCCCACCGCACGGGCACCCCGCTGACCTGGGGCGGACCCGAGCGCGACCCGGGGCGGGGACCCGATCGAGCGACAGGCCCTGATCGACGATGCCGGTCACGATCGGTGATCCGGACGTCTGCAGGGCGCCGTGGCTGTCCGATCCACGACTCGGGCCCGGCCGGCCTGCCGTGGCGGATCGTCGAACCGGGGCCGACCGACGACCCGGGCGGGATGTCACAACCGGGAGCCCGGCCGAAGCTGTCGCGGACCGACTAGGCTCGTCGGATGACCGCGAGCAGGATAGGGCGGCAGGCATGAGCGTTCGACGGGTCATGGGTACCGAGGTGGAGTACGGCATCTCGGTTCCTGGGCAGCCCGCGGCGAATCCGATGGTCACCTCCTCCCAGGTGGTCAACGCGTACGGCGCCCGGCCGGAGCTGACGCGCGGGCGGCCGCGGTGGGACTACGAGGAGGAGTCGCCGTTGCGGGACGCCCGGGGCTTCACCTACTCGGGCACCCTCTACGACCCGGCCGAGGCCCTGGCCGACGAGGACCTGGGCCTGGCGAATCTGATCCTCACCAACGGCGCCCGGTTCTACGTCGACCACGCCCACCCCGAGTACTCCACCCCCGAGGTCACCAACCCGCGCGACCTCGTGCTGTGGGACAAGGCGGGCGAGCGGGTGCTGGCCGAGGCGGCCCGGCGGGCGGCCTCCGTACCCACCGTGGGCACCATCAACCTGTACAAGAACAACACCGACAACAAGGGCGCCAGCTACGGCGCGCACGAGAACTACCTGATGAAGCGGCAGACGCCGTTCTCGGAGATCGTCACCCACCTGATCCCGTTCTTCGTGAGCCGTCAGGTGGTCTGTGGCGCGGGCCGGGTGGGCATCGGCCAGGACGGCTCGACCCCCGGGTTCCAGATCTCGCAGCGCGCCGACTACTTCGAGGTCGAGGTCGGCCTGGAGACGACCCTGAAGCGGCCGATCATCAATACGCGGGACGAGCCCCACGCCGACGCCGACAAGTACCGCCGCCTGCACGTCATCATCGGCGACGCCAACCTGTCGGAGATCTCCACATACCTCAAGGTCGGCACCACCGCGATCGTGCTGTCGATGATCGAGGCCCGGGCGCTCACCGCCGACCTGGGCATCGCCGACCCGGTCGCCGAGCTCAAGGCGGTCAGCCACGACCCCACGCTGCGGCACCTCATCCGGCTGCGCGACGGGCGCCGGCTCACCGCTCTGGACCTGCAGTGGGCGTACCTCGAGCGGGCTCGGGCGTTCGTCGAGAGCGACGGGGCCGACGAGATGACCACCGACGTGCTCAACCGGTGGGAGAGCGTGCTGGACCGGCTCGGCCGGGATCCCATGCTCTGCGCCGACGAGCTGGACTGGGTCGCGAAGCTGCGGCTGCTCGAGGGTTACCGGGATCGGGAAGGGCTCGGCTGGGCCTCGCCCAAGCTCCAGCTGGTCGACCTGCAGTACGCCGACGTGCGCCCCGAGAAGGGCCTGTACCACCGGCTGGTCGCGCGGGGGGCGATGAAGCGCCTGGTGACCGAGGAGGAGGTCACCCGGGCCATGACCGAGCCGCCGGAGGACACCCGGGCCTACTTCCGCGGGCGGTGCCTGGCCAAGTACGCGGGTGAGGTCGTGGCGGCGAGCTGGGATTCAGTGATCTTCGATGTTGGGCGGGAGTCGCTGGTCCGGGTACCGATGATGGAGCCGGAGCGGGGAACGAAGGCCCACGTCGGGGAGCTGTTCGAACGCTGCCCCAGCGCCAAGGATCTCCTCGAGGCCATCACCGGCAGCGGCTCCTGAGGCCGCCGTTTCCCGGGCGTTCCTGCGGGCGGCGGTTCCTTGACGGCGCCCGGTAGCCTACGGCGACTGCAGTCGCGGGGCGGAACGGAGGAGTAGTGCAGCGTCCATGACCACGTCCACTCCTCGCCGTGCACTCATCACGGGTATCACGGGACAGGACGGCAGCTACCTCGCCGAACTGTTGCTGTCGCTCGGCTACGAGGTGCATGGACTTATCCGGCGGGCCTCCACGTTCAACACCACCCGCATCGATCACCTTTACCGCGACCCGCACACGCCCGGCAACCGCCTGACGCTGCACTACGGCGACCTCACCGACGGCTCGCGGCTGGTGACCCTGCTCGGCACCATCGCCCCGCACGAGGTCTACAACCTCGCGGCCCAGTCCCACGTGCGGGTCAGCTTCGACGAGCCGGAGTACACCGGTGACGTCACCGGGCTGGGCTGCGTCCGGTTGCTCGAGGCCATCCGTCTGGCCGGCATCGACTGCCGCTTCTACCAGGCGAGCAGCTCGGAGATGTACGGCAGTACGCCGCCGCCGCAGGACGAGTCGTCGCCGTTCCGACCGCGCTCGCCGTACGGGGCGGCCAAGGCGTACGCGCACTGGATGACCCGCAACTACCGCGAGGCGTTCGACATGTTCGCGGTCAACGGCATCCTGTTCAACCACGAGTCGCCGCGCCGGGGGGAGACGTTCGTGACCCGCAAGATCACGCGGGCCGCGGCGCGGATCGCCCTGGGCCTGCAGACCGAGCTGTACCTGGGCAACCTCGATGCCGTGCGCGACTGGGGCTACGCGCCCGAGTACGTCTACGCCATGTGGCTGATGCTGCAGCACGACACGCCCATGGACTTCGTCATCGCCACAAGGACGGCCTACACGGTGCGGGACTTCCTCACCTTCGCCTTCGAGCACGTCGGTCTGGACTGGCACAAGTACGTGCGGTTCGACGAGCGGTACCTGCGGCCGACCGAGGTGGACGCGCTGATCGGCGACTACGCCCTGGCGGAACGGGAGCTGGGGTGGAAGCCGACCGTCCGGGCGCCGGAGCTGGCCCGGATCATGGTCGACCACGATCTCGCCGCGATCCAGGCTGGCAGTCGGCACGTCGTCGACCTCGTCGAGTGGCCATCCGTCTGCCCGACGTCTCTGCATAGGGCGGCTTCGACGCCAGCGGACAGGGCGACCTCGACGCCAGCGGACAGGGGGGCGACCTCGACGCCAGTGGACGGCATCGCTCCGAGGTCGTCGGACGGGGTCGCGCCGCCGCCCCTGGAGAAGGCCAAACCGACGTCGGTGGGCGGCGCCACGGCGAGGCCCGTGAGCGGATGATCTCCGGCTGTCCGATTCGGGGCGCCTCGGTGAGCTATGTTGGCAGGCAAGGCGTCACACGCCAGGCGAGGAGGACACCATGTCAACCCGTGAGACGGGCGGCCAGGCGCAGTCCGGCAAGGCGCGCCGGGAGCAGGAGGTCGAGGAGGCCCCGCTGCCCACGCCCAACCCCGAGGTGGCTGAGCGCCACGAGAAGCTGACCGAGGACGTGGACGACCTGCTCGACGAGATCGACTCGGTGCTCGAGGAGAATGCGGAGGAGTTCGTCCGCGGCTACGTCCAGAAGGGCGGACAGTAGTCTCGCGTTCCCCCGAAGCCGCCCGGAGCCGGGCGGCTTCTTCGGCCGGGCCCAGGGTCGACCCGTGACGGTGGCTCCGTCGCGGTACCAGGCGAGGGGCGGCGTCTTGCGGGTTGGGGCGCGGGATAGGCTGGCGGCCACACACCGAGAGCGAAAGGGGACAGGGCGTGGCGTCGGGGCTCGATCCGTCCGGTCGGCTGAATGCGTACTTCCTGAACGCCGGCACCTCGTCGTTCACCGATTTCCTCTCCGCCGTCGCTCCGGACCTGCTGCCGGGCCGGCGGCCGCTTCCACCGGGTCAGGTTGACGTGCCGCACGCGACCACGATCGTGGCCCTGACGTTCGCCGACGGGGTCGTGATGGCCGGTGACCGGCGGGCCACCATGGGCAACCTCATCGCCAGCCGGGACATCGAGAAGGTCCACCCCGCCGACCCGTACTCGCTGGTCGGCATCGCCGGTACCGCCGGGGTGGGCAAGGAGCTGATCCGGCTGTTCCAGGTCGAGCTCGAGCACTACGAGAAGATCGAGGGCACGATGCTCTCGCTCGAGGGCAAGGCCAACCGGCTCGCCACGATGATCCGCAACAACCTGGGGGCCGCGCTGCAGGGCCTGGCGGTGATCCCCATCTACGCCGGTTACGACCTGGACGCGCCCGACCCCGCCAAGGCCGGGCGTATCTTCAGCTTCGACATCACCGGCGGTGTCTACGAGGAGACCGACTTCGATGGCGTCGGGTCGGGTTCGCTGTTCGCCAAGGCGGCGCTCAAGCGCCTGCACCGCCCGGGCCTGAGCCGGGACGAGGCGGTGCGGGTGGCGATCGAGGCGCTCTACGACGCCGCCGACGAGGACACGGCCACCGGTGGCCCGGACGTGGTCCGGCGCATCTACCCGATCGTGATGACGGCCACCGCCGCGGGCACGGAGCGGGTCAGCGACGAGGAGGCCGCCACCGTGGCAGCGTCCATTGTGGAGTCTCGACGGCGGCCGTGACCGGCGCGCGGAACGGCGAAGCCCGCGACCGTACGGTCTGTCCACACCAGACTTTCTGACCGCCCACCCGGAACCGAGGAGGAGCAGCCGCCGTGGCCATGCAGTTCTACACCTCGCCCGAGCAGATCATGCGCGACCGCTCGGAGTACGCCCGCAAGGGCGTCTCCCGGGGCCGGGGCGTCGTGGTGCTCACCTGCGCCGACGGGGTGCTGTTCGTGGCCGAGAACCCGTCCACCGCGCTGCACAAGGTCAGCGAGATCTACGACCGCATCGGGTTCGCCGCGGTGGGCCGGTACAACGAGTACGAGAACCTGCGGGCCGCCGGGGTGCGCATGGCCGACCTGCGCGGCTACTCGTACGCCCGCCGCGACGTCACCGCCCGGGCGCTCGCCAACGCCTACTCGGCCACGCTGGGTGCCATCTTCCAGGAGCAGACCAAGCCGTTCGAGGTCGAGCTGTGCGTGGCCGAGGTGGCGCCGAACCCGGTCAACGACGAGCTGTACCGGCTCACCTACGACGGATCGATCGCCGACGAGAAGGGGTTCGTCGCCATGGGTGGCCAGGCCGAGGGCATCGCGAACGTCCTCAAGGCCGAGCACTCCACCGACATGGCGCTGGCCGACGCCCTCGCTCTCGGGGTGAAGGCGCTGGGGAGCGTGGGCGGGGAGGGCGGCGCGCCCCGTCAGCTTCCCGCCACCGCACTGGAGGTGGCGCTGCTCGACCGGCGCCGCACCGGGCGCACGTTCCGCCGGATCACCGGCAACGCGCTCACGGCCCTGCTGCCCGCGCCGGCCGGCGGGAGCGCCGAGACGCCGGAGAGCAAGCCGGCGGAGGGCAAGGCCAGCGAGTAGCCGGCCCGCCGGCTGGGCACCCGCCACCGGCCCGTGAGGGCGGGCGGCGGCTCCGGGCCGCCGGGTCGGGCGGCCGTTACCGGGCCGGCAGCAGACCGCGGACCAGACGCCACCACGTCTCCACCAGGGCGTTGTACACGCCCACCCCGGCCGGGGCCTCGATGTTCGCGGGATCGAACCGAGCGGTGAACAGGTGGGCCAGCTCGCGGTCGGAGACCGTCCGCGCCTGCTGGATATCGCGGCGGCGCTGCCGGACCCAGGCGCGGTGACGCCACAGCCACGCCCAGCCCCGCAGCTTCGGCCGCAGCCATCCGCCGGTGGTGGCGGCGGCGAGCATGGCGGCCTCGGTGAGCGCCAGCACGGGCGTCAACAGGACCAGCGTGCGGGTCTGGAAGTTGGTGAACAGCAGCACCAGCCGGTTGCGCTCGAGCAGGTAGTACTTCATCGGGTTGCGCGAGAACTCGTAGCGGTGCAGCACCGGCGCGTCCGGCACGTACTCCACGGTCAGACCCCGCTGCCACAGACGCAGGCACAGGTCGGTGTCCTCGTGGTAGGCGAAGTACTCGGGGGCGAACCCGCCGACCTGCTGCCAGACCTCCCGTCGGATCACGAAGCAGCAGCCGCTGCCGACCGGCACCTGACGGCGCACGGCGAACTCACTGGCCGGGCGCCCCATCGACCCGGCCCAGGAGAGCCCGCCGATGTGGAGGGGGTTGCCCGCCGTGTTCATGACGTCGGGCTGGTCGGCCAGCCGGATCGACCCCATGGCCAGACCGACCCCCGGCTCGGCCGCCACCGCGACCAACGCGGCCAACGCCTGGGGCGAGACGATCGCGTCGGAGTTGACGAAGGCCAAGAAGTCGCCGGTCGCGGCGGCCGCGCCGATCATGCAGCCGCCGGCGTAGCCGGTGTTCTCCTCCGGGCGCAGAACCGTGACGCCGGCCAGGTCCTGGACCGAGGCGACCGCGTCGGTGGTGCAGCCGTTGTCGACCACGATCACATCGACGTCGACGTTTGAGGACTTCAGGACGGCGGTGACCGCCTCGTTCAGCCACGGTTCGGCGCCGTAGGCGAGGATGACCGCCGTCACCCGGGGCAGACCTGTCATCAGAAACCTCCGATGGACGTGGCCCGGGCGGCGGCCGGTCCGAGGTCCCGAGCCATGCGGGTCGTACGCAGCATGAGGGCCAGTACCGCGGCCACGCACAGCGAGCTACCGACGAACGCGATCTCGACGCGCCAGACCACGTCGCCGGGCAGCAGGGTGAGCGCGATCAGGACGACCGAGCCGACCGTCCAGGCCACGGCCTGGTCGCGGTGCCGGCCCTGGGCGAGCACCCCCTGGCCGAGCACGAGCGCCCACAGGTAGGCGAGGGTACCCAGGCCCAGCCAGGCGTAGTCGCCCGCGCCGAGCACGTCGGGCGCGTCGAAGAACGTCACGGCCAGCCACGGTCCGGCCACGACGCACACCACCCCGCCCGCCACCCCGAGGGCCGTCACGAGGGCCAGCGCCCGCCCCAGCAGCCGCCGGAACTCGTCGGCTCGGTCGGCGGTCGCCGCCGCGGTCAGGCCCGGCAGCAGCGAGGCCTGGAGCGAGGCGAACACGAACAGCGGCACCCGGACGAGGACCACGGCGGCGAGCATGGCGGCCGCCCCGGCCGGGTCGTCGTGGTCGAGCAGCCGGACGTTCACCACGGCGATGTTGACCACGAGCTGGGCTCCGAGGGCCGAGACGACCAGCAGGCCGAGGTCCCGCCCCAGGTCACGCCACCCCGCGGCCTCGCCCGGATCGGTGTTCGCCCAGACGGCCGGCAGCGTCAGCAGCACCGAGAGCAGCGGGGCGATGGTGAGCACGGCCGCGTACCAGAACGCCGACTCCACGCCGGCCAGCCCGAGGATCCCGGCGAGGACCATGCGCAGCCCACCGTCGAGGCCGAGCTGGAGTCCGTAGCTGCCGAACCGGGCCCGGCCGGCCAGCACACCCCGGGTCGGGTGCGCCACGGCCAACCCGGCCAACGCGCCGCCCAGCGCCCACACCAGCGAGGTGTCGCCCCCGAAGAGGCGCGTCGCCAGCCAGTCACTCGTCAGGGCCAGGACGGCGACGAGGAGGACGAGCGGCGCGCCCGCGAGCAGGGCTCCCTGGCGCAGCACCCCCGCCGCCCCCCGGCCGTGCACGCGCTGGGCGGCGATGAGGCGGGTCATCTCCTGCTCGATCGGGAAGAACAGCCCGAGGCCGATCGCGTAGACCAGCGCCCACAGCACCGACACCGACGACATCGCGCCGTCGTCGAGCGCGTGGCCGGCGATGGCGAGGTGGACGTAGGCCGCGGCGCCGAGCACGGCGAGGCCGGCTCCGACCGCGACCGTGCCCGGCGGAAGCACGGACAGCAGGCGCCGCAGCATCACCGGCGCACCACGGACAGGATGAGCACGAAGGCGGCCCGGAACAGGTAGATCATCGCCTTGACCGGCGAGTGACTCGGGGTTCCCGCCATGCGGGCCCGCATCGCCACCGGCACCTGCCGGACCGTGAATCCGCGTCGGACCGCGTAGATCAGCGTCTCCACGGTGTCGCCGAGGTACTCCACCGGATACCAACCGGCGAACAGGTCGATGGCGCGCCGGTTGGTCGCCCGGAAGCCCGAGGTGGTGTCGGTGAGCTTCGTCCGGGCCATGCGCGACAGCACCAACGACAGCAGGACCATGGCCCACCGCCGCGGTCCCCGTACGCGGTAGTTCCCGGCGCCGGCGAAACGGGCACCGATGACGATATCTGCCTCAGTCAGTTTCTCGATGAGCTGAGGGACGTACCGCGGGTCGTGCTGGCCGTCGGCGTCGCACTGCACCACGTAGTCGTAGCCGTGCGCCCGCGCGTAGCGGTAGCCCAGCCGCATGGCCGCCCCGACCCCGAGGTTGTAGGGCAGGCGGGCGACGGTGGCGCCGGCGGCGCGGGCCTTGAGCCCGGTGTCGTCGCGCGAGCCGTCATCGACGACCAGGACATCGACTCCGGGCAGCACTGCCCGAATCTCGTGGATGACGCTCTCGATGGATCCGGACTCGTTCCAGGCCGGGACGACGATCAATGTCCGCCCGGCCAACGCCTCACCGGTCGAGACCTCGGCGGCGGGCGCTCCCGTCGTTGGCGTACTACCGTTCATGGTCACCGACCCGCGACTGCATGTCGGTGCGCAGCAGCGCCAGTTCCTCCGCCAGGGTGCGCGTCTCCTCTTCCAACCGGCTGACCTCCCAGCTGAGGTGGATGCTCACGAGGAGAAGGAAGACGAAACCGAGGAACAGGATCAGGCTCGCGCCACTGGCGATGCCGAGGAACTCGGCCACCCCGTCCAGCAGCCGCGGGTAGGCAGCAACGGGCAGGATGACGACCAGGACGCACAGCCACAGGATGGCGTACTTCTCGCGGAGCTGGCGGCGACGAAGCAGCTCCAGGATCACGATGAGCAGCAGTAGTCCGGTCAGTGCGGTCGTGACGGCGAGTCTCATGAGTCCGTCTTCCAGGAGGCGATGAGGTCGGGGTCGGCCAATGCCTGGGTCAGCATGTCGTGCCAGTCTGGCATGGGAGCAAGGCCCGCGTGGGACCAGGCGTCGTGCCGGAGCACACTGTAGGCCGGTCGCCGGGCCGGGCGGGGGAAGGCCGCGCTGGTCGTGGGGCGCACCCGGTCCGGGTCCAGGCCGGTCGCGGCGTAGGCGGCCCGGGCCAGGCCGTACCACGAGGTCGAGCCGGACGCGGTGCCGTGGTAGATCCCCGGCGGCGCGGAGCCGGCGAGCGCCGCCGTTCCGAGCCCGACCAGGCGCTCTGCCAGCTGGCGCGTCCAGGTGGGCTGCCCGACCTGGTCGGTCACGACATCGATCGTTTCCCGTTGCTCGGCCAGCCGGAGCACGGTCCGGACGAAGTTGGCGCCGTACGCGCCGTAGAGCCAGGCGGTCCGAACGATGTACCCGGCCTCCGGCAGGAGGTCGCGGATCGCGTGCTCGCCCACGAGCTTGCTGCGACCGTACGCGTTGATCGGGTCGGTGGGCGCGTCCTCGGCGTACGGCTCCGAGGCGGTGCCGTCGAAGACGTAGTCGGTAGAGATCGTCACCAGCCGGGCCCCCGTCTGCGCGCAGGCGGCGGCCAGATTCGCCACGCCGTGCCCGTTGACCGCGGTCGCCTGCTCCTCGGCCGTCTCGGCTCCATCGACGTCGGTCCAGGCCGCCGCGTTGATCACGAGGTCATGACCCCGGACGGCGGCCCGGACCGCGTCCGCGTCGGTGATGTCGAGCTGTGGCCGGGCCAGGGCGGTCACTTCGATGCCCGCGGCCCGAATGCGTTCCACGAGGTCCCGGCCCAGCATGCCGCCGGCCCCCGTTACCAGCCACCGAGTCATGACGAGGTCGGCCCGAGCGCGGCCCGTTCCTTGAGCGGCTCCCACCAGGCGCGGTTGGCCTTGTACCAGGCCACCGTCTCGGCCAGACCCTGCTCAAAATCGATCGATGGGGCGTACCCCAGCTCGGTGGTGCTCTTGGTGATGTCCAGGGAGTAGCGGCGGTCGTGGCCCTTGCGGTCCTCGACGTAGCGAACGCTGTCCCAGGTGGCCCCGCAAGCGTCCAGCAGACGTTGGGTGAGCTCGCGGTTGGTGAGTTCGGTACCGCCGCCGATGTGGTACACCTCGCCGGCCCGGCCCTTGGTCAGGGCCAGGTGCACGCCCACGCAGTGGTCGGAGACATGCAGCCAGTCCCGGACGTTGCCCCCGTCCCCGTAGAGCGGCACGGGCTTGCCGTCGAGGAGGTTGGTGATGAACAGCGGGATGACCTTCTCCGGGAACTGGTACGGCCCGTAGTTGTTGGAGCACCGGGTGACGACCACGTCGAGCTTGTGGGTGCGGTGGTAGGCCAGCGCGATCAGGTCCGACCCGGCCTTGGCCGCCGAGTACGGGGAGTTCGGCGACAGCGGGCTCTCTTCGGTCCACGACCCGGACTCGATCGACCCGTACACCTCGTCGGTGGAGACGTGCAGGAACCGGGACACCCGGTGGCGCAGGGCTGCGTCGAGCAGCGTCTGCGTGCCGACCACGTTGGTCATCACGAACGCCGAGGCGCCGAGAATCGACCGATCAACGTGGGTCTCAGCCGCGAAGTGAACCACGACGTCCTGGCCGCTCATCACCTCGTCCACCAGCATGGCGTCGCAGATGTCGCCCTGGACGAACCGGAACCGTGGGTCGGACGCCACCGGGTCCAGGTTGGCCCGGTTACCCGAATAGGTGAGCTTGTCCAGCACGGTCACGCTGGTGATCGAGGACGGGGTGAGTGCGTCGGTCAGCAGCATCCGCACGTACTGGGACCCGATGAAACCAGCGCCACCCGTGACAAGGATCCTCATAGTCCGGGCAGTCTACTGACCCCGTCCGGCCGGGCTGACGAGTCGTACGCGATCGGTGGCGACGATCGTCGGCAGTCTGACCGTCCGACCGCGGTCGATGCCTTCGGCCTGCGGTTCGGTCGTCGTTCCGGACCACGATCGATCGTCACCCGGACGGCGATCGATCGTCACCCCAGGCTGCGGTCGATCGTTATGTCGAGGTCAGGGTGCCGGTCCCGGACCGCCTCGGCCCGAGCCTGGGCCTCGTCGTTGTTGACGATGATCAATATCGGGTAGTCGGCCAGTACCTCGACCATGTTGTCGAACCGGTCGGGGTCGTCGAGCGGGCGTCCGGCGTACATGCCCGGCGCCATGACGCCGCTGGTCCGCTGGACCGCACTGAGCAGCAGCTGAGTGATGTAGCTCTCGGTGGCGTCCTCCCACAGGACCACCGTGATGGTGTCGGGCTTGGCCGTCCGCTGGGCGACCTCGGCCAGTACGGTGTCGGCCGCGTACCGCCGGTAGTCCGCCTTGCCACCGACCCAACTGCGCGCGTAGACCGAGCTGCCGAACTGGTAGGGCGAGTCGCCGAACACCAGCCCCGACCCGGCCGCGAGGGCCACGGCCAGCGATCCGGCCGCGACCAGCCGCGCCAGGGTGGGCCGGAAGGGCCGCGACAGCAACCGGCGTTCGACCGTCGTCGGCTCCGGAAGGAGACCCAGCAGCGCCCCGGCGCCCAGGAACAGCAGGGCCTCGACCAGATCCAGTGCCTTGTTGGCGTAGTACATGGAGCCGCCGATGAGACCGCCGTTCAAGACGGACTGGACGGCCACCAGCGCCACCCACGCGGCGATCGCGCTCGCCAGGCTCCACCGGTAGCCGCGCCAGATCGGGGAGGTGGCGGCCCGCCCCACCACCAGGCCGGCCAGGATCACCCCGGCCACCACGAGGAGGGCGTCCCACGACCGCGGCGAACCGGGGGCGAGCAGCGCGACGTCCTGCCGGCCCACCACGAGGCCCAGGACGCCCGGCACCAGGGCGGCCACCCCGGCCACCACGAGCACGCCCACCATGACCCGGTGGTGCCGCAGCGTCGTCCGGCGACGGAGCAGCCAGATCAGCACGGCCAGGGCGGCCGCGGGCAGGTACAGGTAGTAGGAGAAGCCGAGGCCCACCAGCAGGGCGGCGACGAGCCACATCGTCTGCCGGTCGCGTGCCGGCGGCCGGGCCAGGATCGCGACGAGCAGGGCCATCAGGCCGATGCCCAACGCCTGCCCGAGGTACCCCAGCACCACGAGGTTGAACGCCGCGTTGCTGACGAGGAAGGCGAAGATGATGGCGAGCAGGACGAGCTGGCGCGGCCCGGTCAGGAAACGGACGGCCAGCCACTGACCGGCCCACAGGAAGGCCAGCCCCACCAGCCCGTACGCGACCACCGACCAGCCGATGTAGTGGTCCAGGGCCCCCAGGCCGGTCCCCATCTCCGAAGTGGACGACCGCAGGAAGTTGTCCAGCAGCGCCATCCCCAGGTGGCCACCGTGCGGATAGGTGATCATCCCTTCGAAGAGGTGACCGAGCGCCTGCTCGTAGTGGAGGAACAGGTAGCCGTCCACGTGCCGGATGGCATCGAAAACGGTGAAGTGCCGGACGCTGTCCTCACCCATGAGGAGCGCGCTGAGCCGGTCGGAGTGGCCCCGGGCGACGAACGGGAACGCGACCACCATCGTGTAGACCACGGCCGCCGCGAAGGTCAGGCCGTCGGCCAGCGACGGCCGGGGCAGCCGGGGCCGACGGTCGGCCAGGTAGGCGTAGAGCAGCAGGACGGTCAGCGCCAGCCCGGTGATGGGCACCGGATGAAGCCCGAACGGCCAGACGGAGAACATGAGCCCGGCCAGGCAGAACGCCCCGTACAGCAGCACCAGGGCGAACACGATCCGGTCCGTCAGGCTGCGCCCGGCCCGCAGCAGGGAGGCCGTGCCGACGAGAATCAGCAGGGGCAGGACGATCGCGGCGTGGGCGAGGTACGCCACGGTCGGCACGACCCAGGCGGCGACGAGACCGATCACCAGACCCCGGCGGCCCAGCCAACGGGGCGGCTGTGGCGTGCGATGTTGGCCAGAACGAGGAGCGGTCACCGGAGACGAAGCGCCAGCGGCGCGCGCAGTTGCCATGCTGGATCCTTCGGTTGTCCGACAGCGGCAGGGGATTTTACAGACGCCATCGATGCCGGGGCGGCGTGCGTTCGGCCGGCCCGGGCCGCGACGGTCGCGGGGCGCCGGCCCGGTCGGCTCGCCCTCGACGGCGCCGTTGGGATCACTCGAATGCACCTCGATTTCAACGACCGGGCCCGATGCCCGGTGCCGATTCAACGATCAACCCGATGCCCGGTGCCGGGCCGCACGCGGTACCGGTGGGCGGCTCACGGTCGCCAGACCGCCCAGCCCTCAGGATCGATGTAGACCACCCGCCATCCCCAACGGGTCCCGTCCCAGGTGGGTACACCGTTGGGGGAGTCGTACGGCGCCACCACCACCGTGGCCCCGTCCGGGGGCGGGTCCTGCTCGCCGTAGAACGTGAGGATCCGGTCCCACCAGACCTCCCACTGGTGGTTCGCCCGGGCCCACCACACGACCCCCATCGACTCGGCGACCCGGTCGTCCGGCGTGACCCCGGCCTGGGCCAGCGTCGTCTGGGCGGCGAACTCGGCCGCCATGGGTCGGGTGGCGTGCTCGGCCATCGTGGGCGCGGCGATCAGCCCGAAGCCCGCCACCGCAGCGAGCGCGAGGGCGCGGGCCCGGGTGGTGAGGAGGGCGACGAGCACCAGCAGGGCTCCGATCGCCACCAGGCTCGCCCGGACGATGGGCAGGCCGTCCCACACCCCGGTCATCGCCCCGATCTCCGGGGAGTCGAAGGCGATGTACGCGTCCCGGGTGAGGCGTCGGGAGTACAGCACCACCACGGCGGCGGTCCCGGCGATCAGAGCCGCGGCCGCGCCACCCAGCATCGCTGAGCGGCGCCACCTCAGCCCAGGCGGGCCGTCGGGCGTGTCCGGGCTTCGGGGCGTCGCGAGCCCGGCCACCGCCACCAGGACCCAGGCGGGGGCGAGGAAGGCGACATAGCGGCCGTAGGCATAGAGGTTGATGCGCTCGTCGTCGGGTAGGGTCGCCGCGCTGAGGGCGGCCACGCCCACCGTCATCGCGAACACGAGGGCCACCGTGACGGCCCGGTCGCGCGTGGCCGGATCGCGACCGCGCCACCAGGCGACCGCAACGGCCAGACCCACGGCGGCGAGGCCGAGGGTGGCGACGCTCAGGTACCAGATCTGGCCCAAGGCCCAGGCCGCGATGTGCACCCACCCGGCCGGGGAGGTCAGCCGGTCGGCCAACGTGCCCGTCGGGCTGGTGCCCATTGAGGTGATCTCGCCGCGGATCGCCAGCCGGATGGCCAGCTCACCCGCGAGCACGATCCCGACGCCGCCGAGCGCGGCCCCGGCCACCGGCCAGCGTCGGTGGCGCCGTAGAAGCAGGCTGGCGACGACCAGTTGAAGCAGCAGGACGACGAGCCCGCGGACGTGGACGAACCACACCACGCCGGCGGCGACGCCGGTCAGCGCGGCCAGCGCCAGCTGCGCACGGGTGGTTCCGGCCCGCAGCGCCGCGTGCACCGCGACCACCCACCACAGGAAGAGCATGGGCAGGACGGCGTCGGTCATCGCGACCTGGCTGTAGAAGGACACCGCCGGCAGGGCGGTGACGCCGATCGCGGCGGCGGCGCCGAGCCACGGGGCCAGGCCGAGCACCCGGCGGGCGATCAGGTAGGCGGGCACGAGCGTCAGGCTGTTGAGCACCGCGCCGAGGGCCAGCACTCCCTTGTAGGTGGTGAGTGGGTCGTGGCTGAACCAGTAGACGGGGCTGACCAGAAGGGGGTACCCGATGCGGCGGAAGAGCGGGTTCTCACTGCTCTCGCCGCCCGGCCCGCCGCTGAGGACCCGGGCCGCGAGCAGGTAGTTGTCCTCGTCGACGCGGACGGTGAGGGCGGTGACGTCGCGGACCAGCCACAGCCGCCAGAGGACGTGCAGCACCAGGGCGACGCCCAGCACGATTGGGACGACGAAACGCCGTCGATCCCGGGCTGGACTGGCCGCCTTCGGCGGCGGGCTGGCTGGATAGGCCGCCTTCGGCGGCGGATCGTCGGTGGTCCGGGGGGACGCCGCCCCCGTGGCCGGAACAGTCCGCGCAGGCTCCCCGTCAGCGTCCGTCGGCTGCATTCCGCCCATGGTAGGAGAGCGGGCCGGCCGCCCGGTTTCGACACCCATCGACCGAGCGGGGCGCCCTCGTCGCCCGCCCGAGGGGCGAGGTCGCCGGAGGAAACGGCGGCCACCGCGTCGTTGATCGCCGGAATACGTCACACTGCTCGCGGACCCCAGGGCGGTCGCCGGACCGGGGCCGGGGAGGCAGTGCGGCCATTCGTCTCGTGCTCACCGACAATTGTCCTGGGTTAGTCTGTGCCACTACCTTCCGCCCCACCGGGTGCCAGGACCGTCGCGGTCGGCATGACCTCCGTGGTCGTGGCGCCGAGGGCACAACCTGGTGGCCCTCCGGGGCCGCCACGCACACGGGGCCAGTGTGTCCACCAGGCCGATGACGGGACGCATGTGTCGAACGAGGCGATCGCGCTGCCGGCGCGGACCAACGGCAGTACGGACGTGACCTCGGAGCCGGGGCCCGAGTCGCGGTCCAGCCGGGTTCGGGCGTGGCTCGGTGAGGCCACGTGGTTCTGGCCGGTCATGGCCACCGCGGGCCTGGTCCTGTGGCCGCTCGGCGGCCCGGTGCTCTGGCAGGACGAGTTGGTCACCCTCGACGTCGCCCGCCGGTCGTTGGACCAGATCTTCGGCCTGGTGCAGCAGGTCGACGTCGTGCACGCCGCCTACTACCTGGTCATGCACTTCTGGGTGATGGTGTGGGGCGAGTCGGCGTTCGCCCTCCGCCTGCCCTCGGCCCTGGCCATGGCCGGGGCGGCCGCCTGCGTCGCCCTGGTCGGCCGCCGCCTCTACGGTCCCCGGATCGGCCTGGTCTCGGGCCTGGTCTTCGCCCTCGTTCCGGCGGTCACCCGCTTCGGTCAGGAGGCCCGGCCGTACGCCTTCGTGGTGCTGGCGGCCGCGCTGTCGACCTTGTTGCTGCTGCGGGCCGTCGAGCGGCCCACGGTCCTGCGATGGGCCGCGTACGCCGTCAGCGTGGCGGCGTGTCTGGTGCTCAACGCCGTCGCCGGAACGATCGTCGCCGGCCACGGGGTGGCGCTGCTGGTGCTGCGGTCGCGTCGGGGGGCCGCACGCCCGGTCGCCGGACTCGTCGCGCCGGTCGTCGGATTCGTCGCGGCGGTCGTGGTGGCCGCGGCGGTTGCCTTTCCGGTCCTGCGGCTGGCCATGGCGCAGGCCGAACGCCAGATCACCTGGGTTCCGCGGATTCCGACGGTGGAGACGTGGCAGGGCACGGTCGCCTCGGTGGAGGTCGGCTACGCGATGCTGGCCCTCGCGGTCGCGGCCTGGGTCCGCCCGCGCCGAGGGCACGCCGTGATCACCGCCGTCGTGGCGGTACCGATGCTCGCCGTCTGGGCCTACTCGCAGTTCCAGACCATCAACTACTTCTACCCGCGCTACCTGCTGTTCACCCTGCCGGCGGTGGCCGTGCTGGTCGGCGCGGGCCTGGCCGCCTTCCGGTGGCGGTGGGCTCCGGTGGCCGGCCTGCTGACGATCGCGCTACTCGGCCTGCCCGACCACGTGGCGGTGCGCTCGCACCTGTCGCACGGGTGGTACACGTACCCGCAGGCTCGGCCCCCTCTGACGGACCTGGACTACCCGGCGGCGGCCCGCATCATCGCGGAGGGGTACCGGCCCGGGGACGGGGTCGTCTATCAGCGGGACGGCTTCTGGTGGCGCATGATCGACGTCGGTGTGGAGCACTATCTGCCGGATTCGGTGCAGCTCCGCGACGTCTTCCTGCAGACCACGGCTGCGGACAGCTACGAGCTCATGGCCCGGGAGTGCGCCGCCGAGTGCCTGGGCGCCGAGCCCCGGCTCTGGGTCGTGGTCGCCGGGCACACCGACGACGTGACGACCGAGTTCGCACCGGTCCGGACGGAGGCGCTCCGGTCGGCGTACGTCCAGACCTGGCTGGCCCACCCGTCGGGCCTGACGGTCGGGTTGCTCGAGCGCCGCTCCTAGCCCGCACGATTCGGAACCCCGCCCGCGGTGACCGCCCGGGTCCCGGGGCCGGTCAGCCGCGGCCGGCTCGGCCGCCCGCGTCCACGGGGTGGCCGAGACCGTGTACGAGCTGGCCCGGGACCTTGCTTACGGGGTGGCTGTGACCTCTTACAGGGTGGCCGAGACGATGCCGGTTACCCGCGGGCCGAACCGCTCCTGGATGCGTTCGGCCCATCGGCGCGTACGGTCGGAGTCGCAGACCAGGTAGACCGGACCGGTCACCGCCGCGACGATCTCCTCGTAGCGGCGTACGGCTACGACGTCGTCGGCGGCGATCGGGTCGGTCAGCCACTGGTTGGTGAGCACCGGGTCGCGGTACGTCGATATCGCGAGCGTGGTGGTGGTCCGGTTGAGCGCGGCGAGCAGCGCCTGGGCCCGCCCCGCCACCTGCCAGTCCTCGCCGAGGACGACGGCGGCCGCCCCACGCACCGGCGATGACAGGCCCGCCTCGACCAGAGCGGCGGCCGTGGTGTCGGCGAGCTGGCCGTGCACGAACTGCCAGGGCGCGACGGTGATCCGGTTGACGACCACCCGATTCGCCGCCGTGTCACCGAGCACGATGCCCCAGGCGGCCCCGACCATCACGACGGCGGCGCCGGCGACGGCGACCGTGGTCTGCGCGGTCGGGCGCGGGCGGGCCTGGCGGCGCGGGGTGGGCCGCAGCCACAGCAGTGCGCCCAGGCCCAGGACCGCCAGCGCGAGCAGCAGTTGTACGGCCGTCCCCGCGAAGGAGAAGTACCCCGTCGTCGGGCTCAGCGCCGCCCCGCCGAGCCGCTCCACGAGGACGACCAGCACGAAGCCGGCGATCGCGGCCGCCACGCACCACTCGAACGAGCGCCAGACGGCCGACCGGACCGGCGCCCGCCCGAGCAGACCGACCAGCAGCGCGGCTCCGAGGAGCAGGAACGCCGACCGCCCGCCCTCCGGGACGGACCCGGCGACGGCCGTCGCCCCGTGGGCGTGGGCGAGGCCGGTCACCGCCAAGGCCCCGCCGGCGACGGCAGCCGCGGCGAGCGTCGCCAGCGCGGCCGGGTGACGGCGGACCCGCGTCCACTGGCGCCCGACCCAGGTGCCCGCGATCAACAGGACGGCCGGCAGGAACGGCGGGAAGACGAAGCCGACCGCGGCCACGAGCGCGCCGGCCAGCAGCAGCGTCTCGCCGGACGATCCGCCCGGTCGACAGACCAGCACGACGAGCAGGGCGGCCAGCGCGAGGCCGAGCACCAGGCCGGGGTAGCCGGTCACGGCCAGCCGGAACAGGCCCGTCATCAGCAGCGCCACCCCGACCGCGGTGACCAGCACCAGTCGCCGCCAGGCGGTCAGCTCGGCCGCGGCGAGCCGCTGCACGCCCCAGGCGAGGGCGACGGCGAGGAAGCCGTAGCCCACGGCAAGCCAGACGAGGTAGTGGTCCAGGGCACTCAGGCTCGAGCCGTACTCGGCGGCCGACGAGCGGGCGAAGCCGTCGAGCGTCCCGTACAGCAGGGGCGCGCCCTGCGGATAGCCCAGCAGCGCGCCCGGCACCTCGGCGCCGTAGAGGTACCCGCCGAAGCGCCGCACGGCGTCGAAGAGCCCGAGCTGTCGGCCGAGGTCCTCCGCCCCGGCCGCCACGGCGAGCCGCTCGGCCGGGGTGAGGCCGAGCACCGGCCAGGCCACCACGACTCCGGCCATGATGCCGTTGGCCACGCTCAGCCCGTCACCGAGCGTCGGCCTCGGCAGCTGGGGGAGCCGCCCGGTGGCCCCGCTCACGATCGCCAGGGCGGTCACCGCGGCGCCGGAGATGAAGACCGGGTGCAGCCCCCAGGGCCAGACCGTGAAGACGAGCCCGCCGACGCACAGGGCGCCGACCAGGGCGCCGGCCGCGAGGAGCAGTCGGTCGAGGAGGGTCCGGCCGGTCCGCAGCAGGCTCGCGGCACCCACCAGGATCAGCGGCGGCAGCAGCCAGGCCATCGCTGCGGCGTAGGCGAGGTACGCGACCACCCAGCCGGCCGCGACGGTGCCCACAGCGACCATCGCGACGGTGCGGGGTCGGGCACCGTACCGGGGCGTCGCGCGCGCCCTGGACCGGGCAGCCAGGGTAGCCAGTTCAGGGCGCACAGTCTGTCCGTTCCGGGCTCGGGTGGGGAGTTGGCGGGCAGCGTACACGCCCATGACCGTCCCGGCTAGGCTCCCCGACGTGCGTGGCATCATCCTGGCCGGTGGGACCGGCTCGCGCCTGTGGCCGGTCACCAAAGCGGTGTCGAAGCAGCTGATCCCGGTCTTCGACAAGCCGATGATCTATTACCCGTTGTCGACCCTGCTCCTGGCCCGGATCCGGGAAGTCCTCATCATCACCACCCCCGAGGACCAGGACCAGTTCCGGCGTCTGCTGGGTGACGGTTCGCACCTGGGCATTCGGCTTGAGTACGCGGTCCAGGCGCGCCCGGAGGGGATCGCCCAGGCGTTCCTGATCGGAGCCGACTTCATCGGCGACGACTCGGTGGCGCTCGTGCTCGGCGACAACATCTTCTACGGCGTCGGCCTCGGGCGGCAGCTCGCCGGCCAGACCGAGGTTCGCGGCGGCCGGGTCTTCGCCTACCCGGTGGCGAACCCGGAGGCGTACGGCGTGGTCGAGTTCGACGAGGACGGCCGGGTCCTGTCGATCGAGGAGAAGCCGGAGAAGCCGAAGTCGCGCTACGTGGTGCCGGGCCTGTACTTCTACGACAACCGCGTGGTCGAGATCGCCCGCGGTCTCAAGCCCAGCGCGCGGGGCGAGCTGGAGATCACCGCCGTCAATGAGGCCTACCTGCAACTGGGCGAGCTCACGGTGACGGTGCTCGATCGGGGCACCGCCTGGCTGGACACCGGTACGTTCGCGTCGCTGACCGCCGCGTCGGAGTTCGTGCAGGTGATCGAGGAGCGGCAGGGCCTGAAGATCGGCTGCGTCGAGGAGGTCGCCTGGCGCGCCGGCTTCATCGACGATGATCAGTTGCGGGCGCTGGCCGAGCCGTTGACCAAGTCAGGGTACGGCAACTACCTGCTCAGGCTGCTGGGATGAGGGACGACAGGGGACGGCCCGATGAAGATCCGACCGCTGTCCATCGAGGGGGCGTACGAGGTCACCCCCGTGCTGCGCGGTGACCGACGCGGTGTCTTTCTCGAGTGGTACCGGTTCGACCGCCTCGCCGCCGAGGTGGGGCACCCGCTGCGCCTGGCCCAGGCGAACATGTCGGTCTCCGTGGCCGGGGTCGTCCGGGGCATCCACTTCGCCGATGTCCCGCCCGGGCAGGCCAAGTACGTGACCTGCACCCGCGGGGCCGTGCTCGACGTGATCGTCGACATCCGGGTCGGATCGCCGACGTTCGGCCGCTGGGAGGCGGTGCGCCTGGACGACGTCGACCGCCGCTGTGTCTACATCTCGGAAGGGCTGGGGCACGGGTTCTGTGCCCTGACCGACGACGCCACGCTGACGTACCTGTGCTCGGAGACGTACAACCCCACCGGCGAGCACGGGGTGAACCCACTCGACCCCGCGCTCGGGATCGACTGGCCCACGAGCGAGCCTGTGCTCTCCGAGAAGGACGCCGCCGCGCCGACCCTCGCCGAGGCGGCCGAGCAGGGGCTGCTGCCCGACTACCAGGTATGCCGGGAGTTCATCCATTCCCTGCGGGAGTCGGCGGCGGTCCGGCCCGACTAGTCGGTACGGGACGCCCGCCCCGCTGATGCCGGCAGTCGGTCCGCCCGGCGGGGCGGGGAGTCGGGCCCACGCAATGGGCCGAAAGTGTCGTCTTCCCGCCTGGGCCGGGCTCCTGTCGTGGTGAGCCGGGGCGAAATGACCGTTGGCTCGTACCGGGTGATCGCCCCGAGGGCTACTGTTTGTCCATGGACCGGCGCATCTTCGGCCTTGAGACCGAGTACGGGGTCACCTGTACCTACCGCGGCCAGCGACGGTTGTCGCCCGACGAGGTAGCCCGTTATCTGTTCCGCCGGGTCGTCTCCTGGGGACGGTCCAGCAACGTCTTTCTCCGCAACGGCGCCCGGCTCTACCTCGACGTGGGCTCGCATCCGGAGTACGCCACGCCGGAGTGCGACTCGGTCACCGACGTCGTCATCCACGACCGCGCGGGGGAGCGGATCCTCGAGGGCCTGCTGGTCGACGCCGAGAAGCGCCTGCACGACGAAGGCATCGCGGGAGATATATATCTATTCAAAAATAACACTGACTCGGCCGGTAACTCGTACGGGTGCCACGAGAACTACCTGGTCTCGCGGCACGGCGAGTTCGGCCGCCTGGCCGACATCCTGATCCCGTTCCTGGTCACCCGGCAGCTCATCTGCGGCGCGGGCAAGGTGCTTCAGACCCCGCGCGGCGCGGTCTACTGCCTGTCGCAGCGGGCCGAGCACATCTGGGAGGGTGTCTCCTCGGCGACCACCCGGTCGCGCCCGATCATCAACACCCGGGACGAGCCCCACGCCGACGCCGAGCGGTACCGCCGTCTGCACGTGATCGTGGGCGACTCGAACATGAACGAGGTCACCACCCTGCTCAAGATCGGCAGCGCCGACATCGTGCTGCGCATGATCGAGGCCGGGGTGACCATGCGGGACCTGACGCTGGAGAACCCCATCCGCGCCATCCGCGAGGTGTCCCACGACATCACCGGCCGGCGCAAGGTGCGCCTGGTCAGCGGCAAGGAGTGCAGCGCGCTGGAGATCCAGCAGGAGTACTTCACCAAGGCGAGCGAGTTCATCGAGCGGCGGGGCGCCGACGAGACCACCAAGCGCGTGCTGGACCTGTGGGGGCGCGTGCTGCAGGGGGTCGAGTCCGGCGACCTGTCCGGCGTCGAGCGGGAGATCGACTGGGTGTGCAAGCTGCGCCTCATCCAGCGCTACCAGGAGCGCCACGACCTGCCGCTGTCGCACCCGCGCATCGCCCAGATGGATCTCGCCTACCACGACGTGCGGCGCAACCGCGGCCTGTACGCCCTGCTGGAACGCAAGGGCCTGGTCGACCGGGTCGCCACCGACCTGCAGATCTTCGAGGCGAAGGAGACCCCGCCGCAGACCACCCGGGCCCGGTTGCGGGGCGAGTTCATCCGTCACGCCCAGGAGAAGCGGCGCGACTTCACCGTGGACTGGGTGCACCTGAAGCTCAACGACCAGGCCCAGCGCACCGTGCTGTGCAAGGACCCCTTCCGGGCGTACGACGAGCGGGTGGACCGGCTGATCGCGAGCATGTAGCCCGGGCCGGCGTGTCCGGTGACTCGCGTCGCCGGCCGCCGACCCCACTGCTAGTCTCGTACATGTGTCCCGATCCCGGACCGAGCGGCTCGTCAATCTGGTGATCTGCCTGCTCTCCACGCGGCGCTATCTGACCGCCGCGCAGATCGCCGCGACCGTTCCTGGCTACGAGCACGACCCGACGGACCCGCGCGAGCACGAGGCGTTCCAACGTAAGTTCGAGCGTGACAAGGCCGAGTTGCGTGATCTCGGCGTGCCGTTGGAGACCGGCACCACCAGCGTCTTCGACACCGAGCCCGGCTACCGCATCGCCCGCCGTGACTATGCCCTGCCCGACATCCGGCTGGAGCCGGACGAGACCGCGGCAGTCGGCATCGCGGCCCGGCTCTGGCAGCACGCGGGCATGGCCGCGGCCGCGTCGTCCGGCTTGCTCAAGTTGCGGGCGGCCGGGGTAGACGTCGACGTGTCGGCGACCCTCGGCGTCGAGCCGTTGGTGACCGTCGACCCGGCCTTCGAGCCGCTGCAGGCGGCCGCCCGGCGGCGCCAGGAGGTGCGGTTCGACTACCGCACGCCGGAGGACGACGTGGCCCACACGCGGCGGCTGCAGCCGTGGGGGGTGGTTTCCTGGCGGGGCCGTTGGTACGTGGTCGGGTGGGACCTCGACCGCGAGGCCGTCCGCAGCTTCCGCATGTCCCGGATCGTCGGCCCGGTGAGGCCGGTCGGCCCGCCGAACGCGTTCACCCCGCCGCCGGACCTGGATTTGTTCAGTTACGTGTCCCAGTGGTCGGCCCCGCCCGAGTACCCCAACCGGGCGGTCGTGCTGCTCAAGCCGGGCCGGGCTGCCGGTGTCCGGCGCCGGGCCGAGAGCGTCGAGCCGGGGCCGGACGGGGACCGGGCGGTGCTGCGGTACTCCGACCCGGACTCGCTGGCCCGCTGGCTGGTGGGGTACGGCTCCGACGTGGTGGTGCTCGAGCCCGACGAGGCGCGCAAGGCGATCGTCGCCCGGCTGCGCGACCTGGTCGAGACGCTCACCGGCCCCAGCTCGGGGGACGGCGCCGTGCCGCCGCCGCGGCCCGCCGAGGCCGAGTCGGCGGAGGTGCCGGCGTGACCGTCACCACCTCCGGCGAGCGGCTGGCCCGGCTGCTCAACCTCGTGCCCTACCTGCTGGCCCGCCCCGGCATCCCGATCGCCCAGGCCGCGGCCGACCTGGGCGTCTCCGAGAAGCAGCTCCGCGAGGACCTCGAGCTGCTGTGGGTGTGCGGGTTGCCCGGCTACGGGCCCGGTGACCTGATCGACCTCGCCTTCGACGGCGACCGGGTGACCGTGACCTTCGACGCCGGCATCGACCGGCCGCTGCGCCTGACCCACGACGAGGCGCTGGCGCTCATCGTGGCGCTGCGCATGCTCGCCCAGCTGCCCGGCGGCGTGGACCTGCCCGGCGGCTCGGGCAACAACCGCGACGCGGTGGAGCGGGCGCTGGCGAAGATCGAGTCGGCGGCGGGCGACGCCGCGGCCGGGCTGCCGGTGGCGGTCGGCCTGCCCAACCCGGCCGCCGCGGACCGCATCGCCCAGCTCCAGCAGGCGGTGCAGCGGCGCCGGGCGCTGCGGTTGACCTACTACACCGCCACCCGGGACGAGGTGACCGAGCGGGTGGTCGACCCCATGCGGGTCCTGCTGGTGGGCGGGCACGCCTACCTCGAGGCGTGGTGCCGCCGGGCCGAGGGCGTGCGGATGTTCCGGGCCGACCGCATCGACGACTGTGAGGAGCTGGACGAGCCGGCGAACCCGCCGCCGCAGGCGCGGCCGGCCGAGGTGCGCGACAACAGCGTCTTCACCCCGAGCCCGGACCTGCCGCTGGTCACGCTGCGGGTCGGCCGGTGGGCCCGGTGGATCACCGAGTACTACCCGTGCGAGCGGGTCGTGGAGGAGTCGCCCGACCGGTGGCTGGTCTCGTTGCGCGCCTCGGACCTCGCCTGGGCAAGGCGACTGGTCCTGGGGCTGGGCACCGACGTCGCCGTGCTGGATCCGCCCGAGCTGGTCGAGGCGGTCCGGCGGGAGGCGACCGAGGCGCTACGGGCGTACGAACGCGGGGGTGAGGCGTGACGACCGCGACGGTGGTGTGGCTGTGCGTGGGTCTGGTGGTGGCCGGCCTCGCCCTGGTGGTCGTCGCCGTGGTGCCGCTGGCCCGACGGGCCCGCACCGTGCGGCGGACGCTGCGGCGCGTGGCCCGGCGCCAGGAGGATCTGGCCCGGCTGGCCGAGCGGGCCGAAGGGCTGAGCGACCAGCTCACGGCCCTGCAGGAGGAGGTGCTGGAGCAGGCGGAGGCGCTGGCGGCCCGCCGCGCCGCGGCCGCCCGAGCCGACGTCCCGTGACCCCCGATGGTGGACTTCCGTCACCGGGTGGCCCGAAGAGCGGCGACCGGGGCGACCCGTGAGCGGCACTTCGTGATCAGATCGTCATTCGGCCGGGTTCCCCTGACCGCGACCGCGCGTACGATGGGTCGCATCCTGCGTCGTGCTCTGGGGCAGCGACCTCAGACCCGCGTTCTGTGAGGTGGACCGTGCTGAAGCCCTGGCACATCATCGTCGTGCTGCTGGTGGTCCTGCTGCTCTTCGGGGCCAAGCGTCTGCCCGACCTCGCCCGGTCGGTGGGTCGCTCCCTGCGGATCATCAAGGCCGAGACCCGGAGCCTCATGGATGACGACCTCGCCACCAAGGCGGAGCCGCAGACCACGAGGGCCCCGTTGACGGTCAGCGACGACCAGGCGTCGCCGCTCGCCGACTCCCCGACCTCCGCTCGCGACAAGTAGGTCGCGGCCCACATCCCCGCGAGCCGGAGGGGCACCGTCCGTGAGCCCGCTCAAGCGGCGCCGTCCGTCGAACTTCCAGCGCGCGGCCGACGGCTCGATGACGCTCATCGAGCACATCTACGAGCTGCGTAACCGCCTGGCCAAGGCCTGCCTCGGGATAGTCATCGGGACGGCGATCGCCTACTTCTTCGCCGACGACGTCCAGGCGTACGTCATCCAGCCGTACTGCGACTACGCCCTGGCGCGGTCGGCCGTCGACTCCTGCCAGATGAACGCGACGGGTGTGCTCGACGCGTTCATGCTGCAACTCAAGATCGCGCTGTACGTCGGGCTCGTGCTCTCGGCACCGGTCTGGCTCTACCAGCTGTGGGCGTTCGTGGCCCCTGGGCTGCACCGGCACGAGCGTCGGTACACGTACGCGTTCGCGGCCGTGGCGACCCCGCTGTTCGTGACCGGCATGTGGCTGGGCTTCGAGCTGGTCAGCCGCAGCATTCCGATCTTCCTCGGCCTCACCCCCGACCTGCAGCTCACCCTCGACATCACCGGCTACTTCGACTTCGTCACGCTGGTGATGATCGTTTTCGGCATCGGGCTCGAACTGCCGCTGCTGGTGCTCATGCTCAACTTCGTCGGTGTGCTCAGCGCCCGGCAGATGCTGCGCTGGTGGCGCGTGGCGGTGCTGCTGATGTTCCTCTTCGCTGCGCTGGTCACCCCCACGCCCGACCCGTTCGGCATGACCATCCTGGCGCTGGCGATCGCGGCGCTCTACTTCGCCGCGGTGGGCGTGGCCTTCCTCAACGACGCCCGGCGGGCGCGGCGGGCCGCGCGGGAGACGGTGCCCGACGACGAGGCGTCCCCGATCGAGCCGGTGTCCCCCGTGGACGCTCCACTGTGGGGAGTGCACGGCGACCCGGACAGCGAGCGTAAAGCGTGAGCCCGGCCGGTGAGGCCATGCGGCCGGCCCTGGGGCGGCGCCGATGAGCACGGTGGCGGTGCTGCGTAACCCGACGGCGGGGCGCGGCCGGCAGCGCGGGAATGTCGCCGCGGCCCTGCGGGCGCTGGCCGAGGCCGGCCATGTCGTGAAGACCCTCGACGCCACGACCCGGGACGAGGCGGCGGCGGCGACGCGGCGGGCGGTGGACGACGGGGTCGACGCCCTCGTCGTCATCGGCGGCGACGGTACCGTCCATATCGGACTTCAGGCGGTCGCGGGCACCGGGGTGGCGCTCGGCATCGTCCCCGCCGGCACCGGCAACGACTTCGCCCGCTCGCTCGGCGTTCCCGTCGACCTGGCCGCGGCCGGTCGGGCCATCGCCCAGGCACTGGACGAGGGCCGGCGCACCACTGTCGACCTGGCCCGGATCACCCCCGGTCTGACCGGCGAGCCGGACGGTGCCCCCGGCCGGTCGTCCTGGTGGTTCGGCGCGGTGCTCGCGGCCGGTTTCGACGCGCTGGTCAACGAGCGGGCCAACGCGATGCGCTGGCCCAAGGGGCGGCGCCGGTACGACCTGGCCGTGCTGGCCGAGCTGATCAGCATGGACCCGCGCCACTACCGGGTCACGCTCGACGACGACACGGTGCTGGAGCAGCCGGCCTGCCTGGTCGCGGTCGGCAACACGCCGTCGTACGGCGGTGGCCTGCGCATGTGCCCCGACGCCGACCCGACCGACGGCCTGCTCGATGTGATCGTGGCCGACCCGGTCGGCCGCCTGACCCTGATCCGGCTCTACCCGAGCGTGTTCCGAGGCGCGCACGTCCATCACCCGGCGGTGCACCGGTTCCGCACCCGCCGCGTCACGATCGAGAGCCGCCCGCGCCCAGCCGCGGCCCGGCGGGGGCCACGGGCCGCGGCGGACGTGATCGTGGGGTACGCCGACGGCGAACGGATCGGGCCGCTGCCGCTCACCGTCACCGCCGTACCCGACGCCCTGCACGTGCTCGTCTGACTCCGTCTGTCGAGCCCCGGCCGGGACGGTGCCCGTATGCCCCTGGCGGTCTGTGGTCGCCAGCCTGAATCGGGCCCGCCGGCCGGATGCTCGTGGCCTTGGGCCCGCACCGAACAGCGCCCGCCCGGATTCGACCTATGAGACCCGAGTGTCCGGTCCGGCCGAGGGCGGGCCTGACGGCGCTCGGCGTTAATGCCGCGCGGGCACCGGCTAGCCTTCCTGGTATGACCAGCCCCGCCGAGCGGTACGCGGCGGCTCGCCGGCGGGCCGACCTGGCCGCCCGCTTCCCGGCGCTCACGGAGTTCGCGTACGAGCTGGACTTCGAGCTCGACCCGTTCCAGCGGGAGGCGTGCGAGGC
>Ga0065720_1003567_pt1 | contig 29022 bp, 23 predicted proteins | sample Thericmetagenome_FD_59107 | JGI IMG/M metagenome (GOLD analysis project Ga0065720, IMG submission 59107) | Thermophilic microbial communities from the Joint Bioenergy Institute, California, USA of rice/straw/compost enrichment - eDNA_2 v2... | ecosystem: Engineered > Solid waste > Grass >... | reverse complement strand
CTCAGAAACATAAGTATGATCCAAGCAAATTATCAAAGGGTTTAGCCATGCTTGCAGAAACATCGAGAAAAAAAGATATGAAAGTGAGAAGCTTTTACAAATGGAAATTACTAACAGTGTCACAGTCACAATCTCAGCAAACCTTGAATACTAGTTCTATCGTAGAAGACTACTTTTTAAATAGACATACTTCTCCAACTAAGAATACTAGCATCTTATCAGCTTTGGTTTCAAAAATACCAGAAAAATCAGTAATTTTTAATCAAAGACAGTCAAAGGCCTTTCTTTATAAACTAGGACTTGGAATGCTAAAAAGAGTTATCTTGGTTCATTTACTGAAGTGTTTCGCAAAACTTACTGAAGCTAAAAATCTCAAAGTCCTATCAGAGAAATGCCGTGATCAACTTCTTAAACTAGTAGTCAGAAGAGAGGAAATCAATGTTAGAAAAAATCTTATTGATGCTTTTAACAAATGGAGAAGCCATACTATTTCCCAGCCATTCACAAAAGGCAGAATTACTAATAAAGTAAAGGGAAGATTACTGCTTATTCTTTCAAAAAGGCAATCCTACTTGAATAAAGAAAATGCTTTCTTAAGATGGAAAGTCAAATCCCATCCTCAGATAATCAGAAAGGCTGTTGAGAGATTTACTGCTAATTCAAAAATTAATGTTTTCTCAGCCCTTCTAAGAATGAAATCTGTAGTTGACGATAAAAAAGATGCTCGCAGAAGAACTTATTACCGCATGGAGAAGATAAAGCATGGTCTGGAAATTTTGAATGGTGTTATTGAAAAGGAAAAAACTCGTATGTTGATCTATTCAATGGGACAAATTGACAAATATCAATATACTCTCCTTATTACAAAGAAATCACTCTCAATTCTTAACAAATATGTTCAGCTTGGCCTAGCACAAACCTTCGAAAGGTGGAAACAAATATGTATCAGATCTGTAATATTTGAATTGAGAAGAAAGGCTGTCAAAACTCTTCTTAAATTTAGCCATAACCAACTCCAATTGTACTTCGAGAGATGGAAGACTTATCGAATTGAAACTAATCTTGTAGAACAGAAGGACATGAGTTTAAAAATAACAAAATTACTCAGTACTCTCGAAGCAATGCAAAAGAACTGGGTTAGACTAGCCTTTGAAGAGTTCAAGAAGAAGAGATATCTATTTCGCATTGCAAAGAATATTGTTCTTACAATGAGCTATTGTGAAGATATGAAAAAATCTCAGGCTTTCAATACCTGGAAACAGTTGACTCTTGACAAAAAACTCAAAATGACAGCACACCAAAGAAATATTCAGACCTTGATCAAGGTGTTGGATACGAACAAGAAGATGAAGATTCAGTCATTTATCTATGACTTGAGAATCAAAGGCTTGATTGGCAAATACAATCATGAAAAAATCGCCTTGTTGATATTCAATGCTTTGAAAAATCAAGAAAAAGATGCCTTCAGAATTTGGCATCTACAGACCGAGGTCTCGAAGAATATATCAAAATCAAGTTCAGTCCATAGCCTATTCCAAGTTCTTATCTCCAATCTCAATAGGCAAACTGCTCCCTTCCTTGCTAAGGAATCCGTAAACAAAAAATATTTGGTTTTAAACAAAATGTTCGATGCCTATAAGGCAAAGCTGAATCTTAGCTTTATTCACTGGAAATCAATTTCAAAGCATACTAAGGAGACAACTATTCACTTAAGGGAAAAGAATGGAATGGCATTATATCTGTGCTTGAAAAAGATCCAAGAGCAAAATGTCAAGCTCTCATTCTCTAACATCAAAGAACATGCAAGAGATATCACAATGAGAAGACTTATTGTAGCAGCTCAAATCTTAGCTTCTGCCCAAAAAAGATACTCTACAGCATTTGAGACTTGGAAATTATTCATCCACTATCAAAAGGTTGAAACAATGAAGAGCGCTGCTCAAACTCTTTTCTCCACAATTCAAGAGCAACTCAGAGGAATGACTTCTCTAGTATATAAGAACAATCTTGAAAACAAGATAAAAGCTCAAGCATTAAGGTAAAAATATTCCTCCATATATTGAATGAATTTAGGAAATTAAATAGTGTTAGAAAGGGTCTTCTTACTAATGCAGTGACTCTTTGGAGAAGTAAGTCCTCAGTGAAGAGGATGGAAACAAATGTGCAGGAATTGCAGCAGAAAACCCGTGCAGAGAAATTGTCTGTTTTACTGGATGAGCTATACAAGAACAGGTTGCGAGATAGTTTAGAGGCATTGAAGGATCAGGTTCGTGAGCTGAGGATAAAGAAGAGGGCGATTAACTTTATTATGAAGAGCAACTTTGGAAGAATGCATTATTATTTCCATAAATGGAAAAATGTCCCTAAGAAGAGCTACTTACATGAGAATAATGCTCTTACTATCCTGCAGAATGTTTTAAGAAAAATATGGAATAGAAATATGAAATTGGGCTTTGATCCTCTCAAAGATATCTGGTATGAAATTGCTCAGATTAAAAGAAAATATATTCTTCAAATGCTGCATAGAACTGAGGGTAAAACCAAGCTATATTTCCACTTGTGGGCTCACAATGCAAGAAACATCGCCCATATTGAAGCTTGCAAGGCAACTTTTTCAATGTTCGAGACCTTGAACTTTGTATTAAAGGATAACTTCTCATCAATTTTCTCTCCGGATATGAATGCGCAGAAAATGTCAGAGGCAATCAGGTAAATTAGCTCCTGATCTTATCAATGTTTAGGAAAATTTTATACAATATTAAGCTCAAATACAAATGGGGTTTTGAGAGATGGAAAAACTTCGTTGAGACAAGCAAATTAGAAGATGAAGCTGAGAATAAACAAAAGAAGCTCAGCATCTTCAATCTCTGCAAGATTTTCAATCAACTTGTAGCAAAGGAGTTGAAGGAAACCTTCGAAATTCTCAGAGAGAACAAGCGAGTACTGAGCTTAAAGAAGAAATTCCTTCTAGCTTTATTTAAGACCAGACAAGGAAGAAAATACTATGCTTTTGAAAAGTGGAAAAGTCTTCCTTCTAAAAAGGAATTAAGACGTAAAGATAGTACTAACAGAATCTTCAATCTGGTCCAGCGTCTTGAAGAGAAGGTGAAGAAAATTGGTTTTGATACTCTAAAAGAAGAGTGGTATCAAATTAGAGAGATAAAGAGGAGAGCAATCAGAGAAATAATTTACGTAACAACCAGCCAGAAGAAGAGAACCTTTGATACTTGGAGACTCAATGCTCGAAATGAGACTCACATCTTAAAATGCAAGCACACTATCTCAGTTTTCGAGACTCTTACTAGTGTGCTAAAGGATAATTTTGCTGCAGTGTGCTACCTTGATATTAATGCTGAGAGACAAAGGGCGATTCTAAGGTAATTTTGAGTGATATAATTTTGATTATATAAGGCGTCTGTTTGAAACAAGAAAGCAAAAGCTCAAATTGGGTTTCCACACTTGGAGAAAGAATGCTGAGTCTACACAACTAAAAGGACTAATGGACGATCAATTGAAAGAGTTTATGATTCAGAGACTAGAGAGATATGCAAACAAATTTAGAAATAACCGCTTAAGGGAAGCATTGAAAGCTTTTCAGGAGAACAAGAGAATAGCACAAATCAAGAAGAGAGTTATTTTGAAATTCATGAAGACAAACACTGGGCTAATGTATAGGGCTTTTGAAAAGTGGAAGAGCTTACCCTCAAAGAGACAACTATTGAAAAAGAGATCTGTTACTGATATAGAGATGTTCATGTACAAATTCACACAAAGCAGAATTAAATATGCTTTTGAAAAATTGAAGGATATATGGTACGAAATAAGGGACATCAAGAGGAAATATATTCGACAGATGCTCTATATTTCACAAGATAAAAAGAAGAGAATGTTCACTACATGGGCAAACATAGCAAGAAATCTAAAATATGTTAGTCTAAGTAGAGCAACCATTACGGTATTTGAAATATTATCCTCTGTTGAGAAAAACAATACTTACTTACTGTTCACTCATGACAGAGAAACAGAAAAGAAAATCGAAGCTATCAGGTAATGAATTTTGTTTTGAGTGTAATGACTTTAGGAAATTACTCAAGAAGATGCATGAGAATAGACGTCTAGCCTTCACTGTTTGGAAAGAGCAAACTGTTTCCAGAAGACTTCAAGAGCAAATGTCACTGAGGTCCCAGAAGTTTGCTGCAGATAAAATAGCTAGTTTCTGTGAAAAGATAATCAAACACCATCTTAGAGAAACTTTCATTATAATCAGATCCCAAGTTGTTCATATAAAAGTGACAAAGAGGCTGATAAATGCCCTTTACAGAACAAGACATGGATCGATGCTCAAAGCATTCCAGACCTGGAAGAGCTTGCCTTCAAAGAAACTGTTTAGAAAACAATCTGCTGCTAATACTATTGAGGCAAGATTCCAGAATTTGATTCAGTTAAGAAAAAAATATGTTTGGGATATATTGAAGGAATTATGGTACCAGGCCAATGAAATTAAGAAGCAATGCATTAAGAAACTTCTCTTGGTCACAGGCAATAAGAAACAAATTTACTTAAGAGCCTGGGCAGAAAATGCCAAGAATTTGAGGCACATCGAAGCCTGCAAAAACACGATCACTCTGATGAAAGCTTTAGAATCAGCATTGAAAGACAATTTTGTTTCTGTGTTAGGAAATACTGCTCAAGATACTAAGAAAGCTGAGGCCATAAGGTAATATATATTTGAGAAAATTTAATGTTTTAGGAAAATATTGGCTAACATCAGGTCAAAGAAAGCTACTGCTATCAGCAAATGGAAGCACTTTGCTGAAAAACAGAAACTGCAGAGAGAGCTTCGAAGATCCAATACTGGTCATGCTATTAATAGAATCATTGCATTTATTATGAGAATGCAAGAAATCGATATGAGAATGGCATTTGATACAATCTTGAGAGAGGTGAATGAGAAGAAGTTGATGATCAGATCTATCAAAAAGCTACAGAAAAATATCTTTAATCAAAAATATAATGCATTCCAGATGTGGAAGGCTTCACCACCCATAAAGAAGATCAAGAGGGAAAAGGCCATTTGGATTATCAATCAATGGCTCTTGAGCCAATTCAAGATTTCAAAGAAAACTGGATTTGATGCCTTAAAGACCAAATGGCAAGAGACCAATGAAATTAAGAGAAGAGTCATTTACAAGATGAAGATGATGGCTGAAGGAAAAAAGAAGTTTTGGATCAGACACTGGTCAAATATCGTCAAAGCTGAGAAGGAACTGATTGCCTGCAAGAATATCTTCAACCTCTTTAATACTATTTCCTATGCCATACAAGAAAATCTTGCTGGAATTTGCTTGAGTGATCATAAGAGGGAAAGACAATTAGATGTTTTGAGAACATTGGTCAGAAATAATAGAGCCAAGATGAGAGTGGCATTCTTGAATTGGTACAACTGGATGTATAATGAGAGACTTGCAGAAAACTCATTCACTCAGGACAAGGCCAACTCTGTTAGAAAATTAGTTGATATTCTCAATCCTCTGTATCAGGACAGAGCAAGAGAATTCATTGGCAATCTGAAAGAAATTATGAGACAGATCGAGATTAAGAAAGGAGTTATTCTAAAGATTATTGCAGCTTCACAAGGAAAGCTCAGCTATTGTGTCAATAAATGGAGAATTAATTCGCTAAAGCTAAGATATATCAGAAACTCTGGAATAGCCCTGTTGCTTCAAATTGCAAAGAGATATTTATTGAAGGAAAAGAGATTCGCATTTGGTGCGTTAAAGGAAAATTGGGAGGACACAAGATCCACTCAGCGACAGACCATGAGACATATTATCTATATGATGATGTCCAAGAAGAGAAACGCATTTATAACTTGGAAGCGCGAGGCGGATAGTATGAAGCAGGCCCAGAGATACAACTCCATAACTGATTTGTTTGGTCTTTTAGTCGAGAAAACAAGGGTCAATACCCATCCTCTTTACCTTGCTGTTATGTCTGCTAAAAAGAAGCAACGTATTCATAACTTCTTCTCCACCATAGAAGCTCTTTACTTCAAGAGAATGAAATCAGGAATTCAAAGCTTAATAGATAATAGAGACAAGGATAAAGCTCTCCTTAAGAAGATCCTAACATGGATGGACCACAATTGTCATACTCAGCTCAAAGATTCCTTCTTTATTTGGAGAAAGTACGCTGATTATGCAACTGCTTCTATGCAAGCCAGATCTGCTGTCTCACTCTTTGATGCACTTAGAAAATCCCTCAAAGTCACCACCCATGATCTCTATGACTATCACAGAATTGACTACGGAAAGAAGATGATCATCAAAAAACTCTACTACAATTGGTCAACAAGAAAATCTGCCTTATTCCAGAGATGGAAAGAATATGTCCACAGACAAAAGCTTCTGGAACGTGCAATTACCTTTGGAAAAATTATCATTTCCTGTGATAAGAATAGAGAATATGTCCTGAGAGAAGCCCTTAGAATCTGGCAAAGAAATAAGGAACTAAAGAACTACCACGTAAATATCGTCGAAAAGGCTCACGAAGAAGTCTTCCAATCCAGATATGAAGCAGCTTCAAGCAAGATCCAGACAGCCTTCTCGAAATTAGCTCTAAAGACAACTCCTGGAACTCCAACCTTTGGTACTACACAGATTGCCAGCTTGATATTTGATAAACCTGAAGAGAGAGAAAATTATTTGAAGAAAGTCGCCTTTGAGCAGTTAAGAAGTAACGCTGAGAAGCTCAGAGATCAAGAGAGAACTTTATCAAGAGTATTTAGTGTATTTTCAAGAGCTCTTGCTTACAGATTTAACACATGGAGAATCAACTCCAAAGATACCAGAATCCAACATATTGAACAAAAATGTGACGTCTATCAAAAGGAAATTGAAACCTTTGCTGATAAGTTGGAAGAGCAAAAGAGAAACCTTGTTTACTTTGATGCCATTTCAAAACTGATTGCAGCTATCCAAGGAGGATTACATGGAAGTATGAGACTAGGAATGGACGGTCTTGAAAGAAATGTGAAATTGTGGGAGAAGAAAAAGCATATCTTTGAGAAAATGGAACAAATGGCCAAGTTCAAGAAGGCTTATGTCTTTGAGATTTGGAAATCGGCCTGTACAGAGAAACTCCTCAAGAACTTTTATGATGTTATTTTGCTCGAAAAATCTATTCTGAATTATGCAACTAGCCTGAAAAGCTACGCCTTCCATAGAATTAGAACTACCGGTGTTTTGGAATACTGGAGAACCTATAACAATGCTCTTTGGAAGTGGAAAATCTCAAATGTGGAAGCTAGATATTATACTAGACAGAACGTCTTCGTGAAAAGAGCAAAATCTCTTTCAATTTTACAGTTTGTGTTGGATGCTGCCAGGAGAAACTTGTTGAGACAAAGCTTCATTTCAATTTACAAGACAAAGCTAAGAGATGTTAACAAGGTGTCATGTTCCTTAAAATTAATTGAAAGAATAATCTTAAACAAAAAATCATCCTATTTCAATGAATTAAAGCTTGGATCTGCACTTACATTCTATGAAAATGAAGCTAAAAGAAATATTATTCTCCTAGGAGTTAGCAGATTGGAAGATATCGTTAGAAGACTGGAGCTAAAGAACGAAGCTTCCTCACTATCAAATATTCACCTGCATAATCAAAGAAGAAAATGCTTGATAAATCTTGGACACATCCTTGAAAGAAACTTTAATAGGCACAAGGTTGGTGCTTTCAATAGTATCAGACTCTGCCTGTTTGTAAATAAAAGATCATATGAAAGCGTCAAGATAAAGGCTTTGCTCAGATATTTAGATAATTATCAGGATGATCTATTAAGATATGCTATCTCTCGCATCAAGAGCTACTTATTATGGCAAAGAAAACTGCTTGCTGTTAGAAAAACTTTGGGTAATGTTCTAGCCAAATATAAGGGAAGAGTGGTCCTGAAGAAATGGCTCCTTAAAGCAAGATTAAATGACCAGATTAAGGCCACTAAGTTCTATAATATGATCCACTTGATTGAGAAACAAAGAGATGCTATTTTGAGAAGGGCACTAAGAAAGTGGAGCTTCAAGAGAGGTAGAAGTGTGCTTGAGATGTTTGTTCTAATCCTAAAGAGATTTTTGCTGATATCACAAAAGCAAGCATTTGACAGAATTAAGCATAAGATCGAGCTTTCAAAGTATATGAATAAAATGGTGGCTACTCAGAAGATACTTCGCTTGAACAGGCTCTTTGAGGAGTATAAGATGTATGTAGCCTTCCATAGATGGTATGATACAGCCAAGACTTACAATCCATGGTTTAAGAGAGCAGTTCAGAAGATTGCTAAGAATTCAAGAATCAATTATCAAATTGCTTTCTGGAGGTTGAGAGATGCTATTAAGGTTGCTGGAAGCAATTTAACTGCCTCCAAGATTGTAAGATGCAAGAAGCTGTTTAACTTTGTTCGCAAAATGTATGAGATGAATATTGCTAAAGCTTTCTGGATGATTGAGAGATATGGAAGAACTGATCTGTCAGAGAGCAAGATACTATTAGACAGGTCAAGTGTCTTGAGGAAAACTCCTCTTACACCAGAAAGAAGAAGAGAAGAAGGAGAGCTACAGGGAGCTAGACAATACCTTAGAAACAATTTACTCTCAAGACTTTTAAGAAGACTTATTAGCAAGACAAAAGAGATACGCAGAGAAGCCTTCAACAAATGGAAATTGTCAATCGGCGCAGGAAAGGAAGTTATTATGAGAAAGGTGGCAGATAACATGAAGAGTTATGAACTCGATTATGTCGCTAAGTTCGGAGCAACACATATTCTTGTATCTGGGGTGAAGAGCATGCTTATCATGAACCTTAAGCACGCCTTTGAGAAGATTAACCATTATAGTCTCTCGGTAATTATAAATATTTTGTTGAAAATAATGTAATAGGTCGGACAAATTGACTCAAGACATCTCCAAGATGAATATGGAGTTCTTGGAGAATATGAAAGGAATATGCTGCTTGACAGACATCAAGAGTTACTTAATGCATATGAGGAGAAATCAAGGCATTTAGATCAGGCTTATCATAGCTTAGCTAACCTTAGTTTCAGATTGAATGCAATGATTGCCACCAAGTTTATCAAGATTTTGGATAAGTACAGAATAGTGAATCTACTTGAGGCTTTCAACGCTATTCGTGATGTTGAATAATTCATTTTGTCATTTTTGTAATAATTTTATGAACCTGTGTCAGACTTCTTGTGTAACAAATCAAATATACATAAACTAAGTCGTTGTTAAATTAATTTGGAAAAAAGTTTATGAGAAAACGCATTAGTTTACCTCCAAAGCCATAAGGGTCTATGCTCTGAGGCTTATGGAAAACGGGGGTTAGAAGAGATCTAGAAGTTTTTATGTAATCTTTTGATTAAACCAGTCCATGACGTCATTGATGCAATATTCAAGAGAACAAATTTATTTATACAGCAGGACAAATTTGAAAAAAGAATTTGTATTTTGTCAAATAGAAAAAATGTCAGACGTGCTTAACGAAGAAAGAAAGAAGGCCAACTTCAACCACCAAGAACTTACTAATTTCCTCTATAATGGCGAAGAAAATGCTAAAAGAGTGCTCAATACATTCAAAATACTCTCTGAAGATCCTATTTTAAGAAACGATCCAGCCGATTTTGAGAAAGGTCGTATTGAACTCATCAAATCCCAAGCACTAAAAGCCAAAAGAGCCCATGAGCTATTTGGTTTAGTAGATGGAAGTGAAAAACTCATCGAAGCTATAAGTCATTTTGGTGAGGCTTTCCCAATGGCCGTCAGTATTTACATGTTTTTACCCTATATTCAGTATCTGGGTACTGACAAGCAATACGAGAAGTGGTTCCCTCGTATACGAAATATGGAAGTCATCGGAACTTATGCTCAAACAGAATTAGCCCACGGGTCGGACGTGAGGAGTTTGGAAACTACAGCTACATACGATCCCAAAACTGACGAATTTATCATTAATACCCCTCACCAGCTCGCTATGAAATGGTGGCCTGGAGAATTAGGCCTTCATGCAAACCACTGTATTTGCATGGCACAGCTCATAATTGGAGACAAGAACTACGGAGTCCATGGATTTATTGTTCAGATTAGAGATCTTGAGACCAATAAGCCCCTTCCAGGAATTAAGATTGGAGACATTGGTCCAAAGTTCGCATGGCAGGCGAAAGATAACGGATATCTGATCTTTGATAACATAAGAATCCCTAGAGAGAACATGCTTATGAGATACTCTAAAGTTAACAAGCATGGGCAATATAGTAGAAGAGGAAATGAAAAAATTGGATATGCTATTATGATGAAGATCCGTTATTGGATTTGCCATGGATCCTACCAATACCTAGCCCAAGCTCTAACCATTGCGATCAGATTCTCTCTGGTGAGAACACAATTCCATGACGATGATGGAAATGAAAGAAAATTATTGGATTATCAGACTCAACAAGATAAACTCTTGCCCTTACTAGCCCAAGCTTTCGCTATGAACTCTGGCGCTCATCGTACAACTGAGATGACTACAGAAAATATTAGACTGATTCAGGAAAAAGAAGATTTCAGCATGCTAGCTGATGTTCATGCTACTCTTTCTGGTGTCAAAGCATTTTACACTCAGCAGGCTCTGGACGGAATTGGCACATGCAGATTGGCTTGCGGAGGTCATGGATTTTCTTCTTATTCTGGATTCACAAGCATTTACCTCACTTTCTCTCCTAACTGTACTTATGAAGGAGATAACACAGTTATGGCACTACAGACTGCTAGATACCTTGTAAAATGCTTGGACAAGCTAAGAAAAGGAAAGGAAGTTCAAGAAACTGTTGACTACTTGAGAAACCTGAAGGAAATTCTCTCAATTAAGAGATGCGATGCCAGAAAAGCAGATGACTTCGATATTGAGACTGTGTTGGACCTTGTCAAAAGTAACGCTGCCTACATGGTTTATGTAGCAGGCAGCAGCTTGATGAAAGGTGTTAAAAGCCTTGGATTCAAGGATGGCTGGGACAAGAAAGCTGGATTAAGCCTGATTGAAGCAGCCAGAGCTCACATTATTCAATTTACCTTCAGAGCATTCTTAACAAGAATCAACTCTGAAGTTCAGTGTCCTAAGTTGAAGCAGGTACTTCTTAATCTGTGCTGCCTCTATGGAGTTGATCAGATTCTCAAGTATCCTCAAGGAGTTATCGAGAGTAGCTATCTCGAAGGAAAGCAGCTTACTATGCTAAGAGAAAGAAGAGAACAGCTTTATGAGTTGATTAGACCTTACGCCCTCGGTCTAATTGAGGGATTTAGATATACTGACAATAGTCTTAAAACTGCTATTGGAACTTATGACGGAAAGGCTTATGAGAACTTGATTGAATGGGTTAACAAGTACAATTCTGTTAACACTTATGACTGGAAACAAGACTGGGAAGAAAATGTTAAGGCTTTGAGAACTATGAAGCCAAAACTCTAATTTTACGTTAAGGACTTATTTGTATCTTTTTATTGTTGAGTCCATCATTAACTTCATACTAAACAGCTATATAAAGTTTAATCTCATCTATTTAACATATGATACAATTTTACTTGTCAGATTTGATGTCAATAGGTTCAGCGCCTTTCTGCTTAGCTTTTTCATAGTCCTTGAGATATTCCTCCAAAATCTTGAACTTGAATTGGAGAGGCTTAGTAGGATCGTATTGTGGCATCTCTTTCTTAGTCTTCAAGTTAAAGGCTTCAATTCTTTGAAGCTCAGAAGGTAGCAGCTCTCTGTTATATTTACGACCAACTTGGAAGTTGAGTTGAGTTCTATCTCTCAAATTCTGTATTAATTGTTCAAGACCCTCCTTGGTGATTAATACTTTATCAGCTGTTAGCAACTTGATCATATTTAGGTTCTAGGATAATTATTTTAACTAAATGCAATGATACGTGAGGTTGGGCGACATGAATGTTGGGGATATTCTCTTGAGCTATCTTGAAATTGGGGTCAGTTTTATATGCGGTAACAACGAGGAGTTGACATTTATCTTCAAATTGTTTGACAATCTTGGCAACAAGCTTAGTCTTGGGTTCACTGATTTGTTCTGAGTCAACTATTCTCAATTTTCCTTCGGCTAATTTGGCGGATAAGAGAGTCTTAAGAGCAAGTAATCTAATCTTCTTGGGCATGCTATAACTATAATCTCTTGGTTTAGCACCGTGAGCAGCACCACCTTACTTATTAACATTTTGTTAAGAAGAGAAAACCTTTCCATCTAGTGTTAGCTCTCTTGTTACCAGCTCTAGCTCTACCGGTACCCTTTTGAGCATAAGGCTTTTTACCGGAACCGGCGACCTGAGAGATGAAGTCAATTTAATAAAATTATTACTTCTCCCTTAGTTTTTTGGACATGAGTGGTTTTTCTATACAGGAATCTTCTCCATTGGTAAACATTGTGGACGATGTCTCTTCTTAGAGGAAGATTGAATATATCATGAGGTAATTCTAATTTTTAGAGGCACAACTGATAATAAATACCAATATTCTCTCCAGCATATTCTCCAGTTTGAAAGCTGAATACAGGGATAATAAGAGGCTTTTTAGAGTCGAAAGCTAATGAAGTGAGTTCAATTATTAAAGGAGGTACGTGTCTGTGACCACCATTGTTTTACTAATAAAGCATCAGGCTTTCTCTCGAGGATAGCAGGGGTATCTGATTTATGGATAATAAGTGAGGTAGCTAGGGAGGCAAAGCCGGTGAGGGACTTCCAGTTTAGTAAGGGATTTCTTACCAAACTGAATTTAAATGCTCTTGTGACAAGACTGAACATTTAATAAAATTATTTGAGATGAAAAATAGAGATACTTATTCAATCTTAGGATACTAGGTAAGATACCTGAACCAAAAATAAACAGTTAATAGGCTTATACTCCGATTGAATAGTAATTATCTAACGAAAATTTCTTAATATGAAGACTATCAACGCTCTTAGGAGTCTGGCCAGATTTATGAGATCCTCGCTCTTGTAATTCTTCAGGATAAGGTCTGAAAGGATTAAAATAATGGCTTCTCTTGAGATTAGAAATCATTCTATCCAATGAATCATAACTCTCATTTTTTATATCTCTGTTAGGAGAAGTAAACTCAGGGACCTGTCCTCTTGCTTTGAATTCCTCTATAATATTCCTTACCAATTTTTTTCTTGTTTCCTCATCGTACTGATTGGCTATCATCCTTGTCTTTTCGTTTGATAAGCTCATTGTTACAGGGATTCTTGACATATCATATTTGTAAAAATATGAAGAATCATAAACATTGATCGATTTTTTTGACACAGGAGTAGTCGGAGTCTTATCCCTAGGAGTAGTCGGCTTGCTACGCTCCTTAGGAGTTGGAGTATTCTGTTCCTTAGGAGTAGTTGGAGTGTTGCTTTCCTTTAGATGACCTGCAGGGCCTCGAGCTCCATAATGTTCAATAGGGTCATATACACTGCCAAATCTGACTTCGATTATTGGAGATGACAAATAAGGGTTATAAATCTGTTGGAAATTGGTTTGTTCAGGTATATTAGGGTTAAGAGCAGCTTTTTTGGGTTTTTCCTCATGAAGAGCTATGGAGTTTTGCTCACTGAAGAATGGTGACTGGGTATTGGACTTGGATGTAATCTGACTTGGAGAACGAAACTTTAGCTGTTTTCGCAGATTCTTGAGATCAGCTGCTTTTGGTGAGTAATCATTAATAGGTACTATCTTCTCTGGTGTCATGTTCGTTGAAATATCTCCACAGCATCCTATATCCAGCATTGACGAACCATTTTTACCGATCACACTTGAGCGATTACTTGCAAGGCGCCCACCCCCATTGGTTGCTGCTTCTGTATACCCTGTTTTTGGTAATTTAGGTTTAGGGGTTCGGTACATGCTATCTGGTAAGGTCTTTAATATGATTTGATTTATGCCTTTGGCAGGCGTGCTTGTGCCAGATGCACTGATCCTCATGACTTGCTTATATGGAGTTCTGTCTTCTGAAATTGTGAAGAAATCATTTCTTAATTGAATCCAATCAGGTCTCTCACTCTCGACTCCTGCAAGCATGAACTTGAGAATATTTGGAAAGCTCCCTGTGTAGATGCCATAGAGATTACTAAATAATCCCAACAACTTCTCATAATCAAATGTTGTTTCAGATATGTAGCATTTCGAGACATCCTCTAGCAACCCTGCTTCAAGGAAGGTCATGCCCAAAGCAAATACATCATTTTTATAGTGGTTCTTAATGGGTTGTTCATCTTTATTCGTGGTCAGGTTTTCTGGGGCTATATACTTTCCCATTAAATTGACATCCAGTTTCAATAACCCTGGCAATTGAGCTGAACTTAATAGGGTGCTATCTGCAATCTTGATTTGATTATCTTCTCCGAAGAAAATAGTATCAGGGCTAATATTGCCATGAGGGAATCCGTATTCCTGGAGATATGCCAAGACGTCAACAAGACTCTTTAGGTATAATAATAGCTCGACCTCAGTATACTTTGTCTTCTTGGCTTTACGTGCTCTGATATCTTCTGCTAAACTCCTCACGAATGGCTCAAAATAAATTGATATTTTCGTTTTTGATATGTTCTGGTCTTGATCCTGAGCAAAAGAAAATCCCAGTATCTTGAGGAGATTTGGATGTCCTATCAGGCATCTCTTTTTGAGATATTGAATATCTATATCATGAATCCTCTTATTTATTTGAATGTTTTTCATAAAAAGCTTCTCCATAGTACTTAGTTTTTCCATTTCGCATAAATCTCCCAGATATTCATGTCTAAACTCCCTCAGTAAATTTAAGTCATGTGGGAGAATTTCATCATTTTCACTATAATGGCAAATAGGAGCGTTCCCCATTGGCAAACAAATAATATTTAATATCAAATTTTATTAACTGATCTATTCGCACATTTTGGAAAAGTTCATGCTTAAGCTACGAATACTATTTTCGAGGACTGTTCATCACAAAAATAGAGAATATGATATTTTAAAGGGAATTATCAATTACAATTACCTTCCATAAATCATTCTGACTTCAAAGAAAAGGAGCATTCCTCATGATTTGCTTTTATACAGCCTATGTAGAGCCCAGCATAACTAATAGCTTGTTAATTAGAACATCAGAATGATTGTAAGACAAACTTGAGTCCTTGTGAGAGAGAAACTCTGTTAACATTGATTTTTTTCAGAAATATCCAACTTTTTCTGGACAGTATAATACTTCTTCTATTGATGCAAATATGAATACTCAAGAAATTCCAACAGATCGGGATAGTTCTCTCAATCCTACAAAAGATATCTCTCAAATGACTACCATTGATTTGTGTTCAAATTCGGCATTGAATAGAAGCTCGTTTGAAGAGCAATTAGAGATAAACCTATTAACTTATGTTCCAAACCCCTTGAACAATGCAACAATTTATTTAAGCACAAGAGAGATACAAGGAACATCTCTTCTCCATTTTTACTCTCACAATCAATGCAAAGTTGGCATTACAAAGAGTAGTGAATATTCACATGATAACTTGTGTTTCCCAAAGTGGTGGCGATCTTTAGGTAAATGATTCTAATCCATCATCTAATTAGAAGAAACACAACTCTACTCTTACATAGCAAGCCTGAGAGATTTACAAAAAAATAGCAGGGGAAAGTCTAGAAAAGCTCCTTGAATTCAAACAAAAATCTGCAAAAAGCGAATTTCTCAAGGCGGATTACTTAAGAGAACTTATCATCACTACTCATCGAAAAGGGCATACTCCTCAATAACTAAAAATTAGCTCAATTCCATTCTGTGTTATTATCATCTGTAGTAATGCTCCTTAAAGTGATTTAAAACTTCTCATATAACTTATGCTTTTTCTAACCAATTTTTAATTTTGTTCGAACTTTTGTCATCACAAGAACAAGTTGATTTATATGATTCAACTACTTTGGATTTCACGTAAGCATAGGAATAATGATCCCACGATGAGTGACGAAACAAGCCTTAATCCTCAATTATTTTATGATTTCCTTTCCCTACCATTTCACAAAGGAAAGAAAGGACTTAAGTACTCAGTGAATACTCCTTCCTTTGATGATAAAATATATAAGTCTAAGAGTTATCCTAAATACATTGAGGCTGATGTGGGAGAACAATTTAATGCCAGTCCTAAGTGCTTCCTAACTGGAAATTGACTTTTGTATGCTAAGACTATATATTTGTTAAATACTTCTAATATGTCTAATTCAACATGGACTTTCGAGTTTGAAAACTTTTATGAAATATATTTTATTTCAAAAAGGCTTTGAATCTCAAAGTAATTTCTGTTAGAATTTAAAATCTGGAAATGTTGAAAGTAAATCAAAAGAAGAAGCGCCCACAAACCGCCATTACAAAGCCCAAGACTACTGAAAAGCCCCAACAGCCAAAACCTGAGTGGAACTCTTTACAAAATGATCCTGATCGTTATAAACTTTCCCAGGCTGAGATTGTAATTTAAGATTTCTCCTTTTGCTTATTATATAGATCCAAAGAAAAGTTGCCATGATGTCAAAGCATAAATTCGAAGCCAAAGAATTATGGCAGAAGAGACAAGAAAAGCTTCAAAAAGGAATTATAGATGAAGAGACTAGATCTGTGTTTGAAACTTGCCTAATGACCAAGAGACCCCCTGAGAAGAATTATAAGAATATTACATACTTCATTAGAAACGAAAATGAGTCTAGACAACAACTTCACAGTCAAGAGACTAGAGAACTTTCTCCAGACGACGAACTTAGTCTTTCAGATTTGAAAAATGAAGTCTCTCAAGTTGTACAAAGAAGGCCCTCAACAGCCAAGCCTAAAGGAGAAGACAAGGATCTAATGAAGAAGATAGAAGATAGCCTGAAAGACACTAGGGACTTCATCAAAAAGATAGATAGGTATCCTAGTGTAACAAAGAGCAGGAATCCAGAAAAAGCACTAAAAGTGTTTGAAAGTTTAGAGAAAGAAAAGGCTTCCTCTAAGCTTAACAGTGCCAGAGAAAGCAGAAATAATTTGTCTTCCAAGAAAGGAAAGGACACTTCTTATGAATTAGAAAAATCTATGAAAGCCTCAACAACAGAACTTGAAACTAAGAATACCACTTTTAATATCACAAAGACCGAGGACCCTGATATCTCAAAGGTCTCTAAGAAGATGGCTTTTACTGCCACTGATGATAAAGACGATGATATCTCAAGATACTTCACTTCTCTCAATAAAATTGAAGATACAATCAAATTCTTGGAAGAGAATATCATTGGATCAAACCCCGTTGATAAAGTCGACCTGGAATTTGAAAAGTTCACTTCAAATATTGGAAAGTCTGAGCCTGCCAAAGACTTCCAATTTAATCCTGAGAGAAGTGTTAATTTAACCAGAGACGAATATGCTAACATCCTAACTGAACCATCTCCAAGAGGCCTCCATAACAGAAAGCCTTCAACAGATAAGAATCAAGTCAGCAAAGCAGTATATCAATTACATTATTTAAATAATCTTTTAGCATCAAAGCTTCGATGATGAGCAGATTTCTTTCACTTTGACCATGAGATCGACAGTCGTTGAACCTCATGAAGAAGTTGATAATAATAAATATTCAGACTTATTATTTGCTTCAACTACTTTGGACAAGAAGAAGCTCCCTGAGCCAAAGCCTCAAAATGATGAAATTAATATTGTTGGAGACGACCAACCCGAGCTGCCAAGAACCTTCGCTCATCCTAAGCCCACTGCTGTTGAAACATTACACCCATATCCTGAACCACAAAAAGAAAAGGATATCTTTGAAGACGATGATGATTTGAATATTGAAAATATCAAAATGCTTCTTCAAGCTACTAAAGCTGATATTGATAGAATGAACACTTCAAATGCTGCTATTTCTCAGTCATTTATCTCGAACACAACTGCCTTCAAGGATACTCTTTTTGAATCAAAAATGACTCTCCCAACACAACAAAAAGAAAATATTCCTCAAGATATGTTCTCCAGCCCCCAGCCCATGCCCAAGCCAAATGTTACTAAACAACTTGATATTCAGAATAATCTGGTTGCTCCTAAGACAGAAGTGTCCATTAATGTGAGACAGCCATTAAATGTTGTGCTTGAAAATCAAAGAAAAATCTTGAATGAAATAACCAATCATAAAATTCCTGATGATGATGAAATTCCTATTCCTAGATCTTTTAATCTGAAAAAGCAAAAAGCATACTCTCCTAAAAGATCTGAAGATAATAGTCTCTCTATTCGTTCTTTTATTAAAAAATAAATATTTATTATTATTTCATAGCTAAATCTGTATCATGTCGTATCTCTCTTGTAAAGTACTAATTAAAAAATGAACTTCATTTGCATCTACTCACCGTTGAATCCTTGACTTCTACTCCCTTTGGAGCCTTTTAATATGTTGTTTAAACAACTCAATTTCAAAAATTTAAATCCTTGAAAGTTTATTTTGGCAACACAATCAAAACAAACATCAAGGTATTAATCAATGAGCAAGGTGAATTTCAATAATCAACTATATAAAAGTCTGCACATGAATCAGAATACTCCCTTGGCATTGCAAGAAGAGGAAGAATTGCTCTCCATAAAAATGAAGCTCTTCAAAGAAATTAATTTAGCCAGGCATCGCTATGCTCTTGCTGAATTTTATGAGGACCACTGCATATCAAGAATAATCAATTCCCGACTAAACACAACTCTTATTAAGGCTGAAGACATAGTTAACCTCTTGAACCATAAAATATCACCTACTGATATTGAAATTATAAGTTCAATGAGGACAGTTTCTGGGATAACTCTCTCAAAGACAGATCCCATGGCGACCTTGGAAAATCTCTATATGGACATGCTCATTCAGATGATGAATATTTCCCATAAAGATAAATTCATGGATAAGAGATATAACAATATTGCCTTTTCTTTGACCTTTTTCAATAATCAAGCCAATATGACAATCGTTCTATCAAGGACGATTGTTTCAATCGAAAATATCTACTTAGAGGGCGATATATTTCACATTTCAGGATCAATAAATAACTCAGACTACTTATTATTTATTCTGATGATGAGAACCAACAATAACGAGATCTTCATCAGCCCAAACCGCATGTCCTACGATACTTTCAATCAGATTTTCCATATTAAGATCGAGAAGGATATTATCGAGAGATTGGCCACTGAAGAAATGGAACTCGAATTCTATGTCAAAAAGGGTAGAAATACCATAATCAAATATGGTCAAGGCGATGATCTAACAAGAGAAGATGTCGTAAAAATGTCTCCAATCCTGACTCTGGCATATAGCATGCCTCTACAATATGTTGAGTCTCCCCATGTCCATGTCAAAAACTTCTTAAGTGCTGCTCACAATACCAGTTTTAATCAAACTCCTTACTTAGGCGGCAGTCAAAGTAAATATTCCTGATCTTTTATTTAAATTTTAGATAATAGACATTTGATGAATAGCCCAATTCCTAATTTTGCAAATTTGAATAAGGGATTAAGAGAAAGACCATCTGTTGTAGAACCAACACAACAAAATACTGTTACTCCTAGAAGATCCTTTTTCTTTAACAAACCCTCTGGATTTTTTGGGGAATTTAAATTCCCATGGTCTAAGAGAGACAGAACTTCAAACAAAGCAATGCAGGAAGAAGATGAAGTAATGAAATCGAATACCAAAAGGAAATCATCGTTCCTTGGATTCCGTAGACTCTTTGATCAAGTCTTAGGAAATAATAAACAGCCCAATCCAGCTAACGAAAACACGAAGGAATTTCTCTGGGGAAATAACAACGCAAACATGCAACAGAATCTGAATGCAAATTATAACAACATCCACGATGATTTTACTATCTACACTGATAACAATGCCAACTCAAATCAACAATCATTTGGGCCACACTCTATCCCTCCTCAGCCTCAACAAGTAATCTTTCCCAATACTGGATTGATCAACTCTTTTGCCAACATGCCTCAAGGAGGAAATTACTTCCCTAATCCTGACCAGGTGACCTATGAAATGTATATGAACCAAACCAATCGAAATATGAACATTAATCCCAATGTTTTTCGTCCAGTCAATGACCATGCCAACAATCCTTTGTATACTCAAAGAATGCCAGAGAATTATAACCCCGTCTATCCTCAAAACCTAAATGCAAATAGAAATAACTTCACTAATGAAAACCAATTCCCTATGAATATGAACCCCAACCCAACAGTCCTCTACAGCAAAAGAGCCCCACCCAAGAAAATTGCTCCTCTGATGAAAAAGAAGACGCAAATTTCATCAGATGTCGTCCTGAATCCAAGCATGCCTCAGAATACCAAATCAGAAGTTTTCAAGACAATTAATAGAACATACAATACAATTCACAATTTTGTCAAAGTTAGTGGCTATAATCCTACTGAAGAAACAATTGATCCTAATCTCTTCAGATCTGAAACTCTGTCTGAGGAAGCCAGATCAAATTTAGACTTACTTGAGGAAAGATTACTCGGTGTTCAGCCAGACAGAGTCCAGCAATTCGTAACTTTATATGAGACTCAAGAGATGCAGGATGTGATTCTTGGAGTAAAAGGTGAGGAAATAAGGGCACATAGAGTTGTATTGCTCCAGTCACAATATTTTGTAGATCAATTAAAGAACACCAAAGCCACATTCCACAATGAGCCAGCAAGACTAAGAATGCCTGACTGTTTCCGACCAGAATCTCTTCGTAGAGTGCTAAGATATATGTATCATGCTGAATTGGAAAAGGGTGAGATTGAAACCATGAATTTGCCTTTTGCGAGAGAAATGCTTCTGACTGCTTATCGACTCAAGCTCTTCCATTTAATGAAAGTGTTAATAGTAAGAGTTATTATCCCAAAAATGGATAAGTCAATGTGCTTGGAATTTCTAAGAGATACATTTGAGCGAGAAGATGCTAAGATTTTGTGGAAGACTCTCCAGCATTATTGCCTTAATTATTTTGCTGTTCACTCCAAATCAATCCTATCCAAGTATTCTAAGCAGATTATGGGATTTGAGTCCAAGTTGACTTATAAATTAATCTCCAAAGCCTTGATGAAGTGCAGAGATATTGAGCACATGTATGAATTACTGGCCATTTTAGTCGAAACTGGCTTCGCAGCAAATCTCTACGATATTCTTGAAAAAGTGCCCTTAGCAAATGATCTTGAGAGTAAAAGATTTGACGTGAAATATATTTCATTCAAAGACGAAATTGTTCACTTACTCGATTCGAAAAAATGTTTTGAAACTGACCTAATCACCTGCAACGATGCCTTTGTTGGGACAAGCTATTCAAGTAAAATTTTAGAAGAGAAGAGCACGCCAACTGTATCTCCCGGTAAATCTCCTCAGAAAAAAGAAGTTCCAAACCATCTTGAATTGAACCTCAGATATAACAGCAAAAAGCCTTACAACAGCTTAGGTAATAATGAATGGGCGGAAATCAAGAGAAGAGATGCTAACTATGAAATGAAGATTGAGCTAACTCCTTCACTCAAGAATAAAACAATTATTTCTCAGAGTTTTGATAGTGAAACTCGTTCCTGGCATCTAGTTGTGGATATTGAAGAAGACCAGAGAATGTCTGTCTATCTATTAGAAAAAGGGTCTCCATCACATACTAAAATCTCCGGGCCTTTTAAATATGAGTTTACTACCGTCAGATTTTTAATCCAAATTAAGGATGGAGAGAGCGACTTTGAAACCGTGATCTTCCACTCCTTTGCCAATGATCATAATTATTGTGTTGGGCATCGAAGACTTTTCAACTTAGCCCATTTAACAAATAAGAACTTCCTACACCTGAAAATTTGGATGCTTGAATTCCCTATTTATAGCTGTTCGCTTCAATATCTCTCCACTAGATTCAATGACCTATTAAAAGAGGCTTTGTCTAATAAAGATATTTCAAAGATCATTTCTCTTAGAAATGATGAGAGAATCTATTTAGGAACAAGGAAAAATGACCTAAACCAAAGACAAAGAAAGCCTAACAAAACTGAGGAAGATTACAAGAGAGATGAGCTTCGTAAGAGAAAATCTATGAATGCATTGGAAATAAACTTTTTCAGGCAAATGGATAATGTAAATTCTCAAAAGCAACAGGAAAATACCCAACAGGAAAATGTTGATCCTTTGGCTGCTAATGCTCTCAATCCAAATCTAGCTTCAGGTACAGGCTACTCACAAGCACAGTTCATAAATAATATCCCAAGAGCAAACACTTCGAATCAAAACTACTTAGAAGTGGTTAAACAATCAAGAGTCAAGAAATTTGAGGAACTATGCCCATATGATTTTTACTATATAGTTTCCTCGGATTATTTATTGATAGAACATGAAAAGTTCTTAGCAGCTTTCCTGTATAGCTATGCCCTTAATAAGCCTGAGGACATGATCAATCTGATAGTTGCTGGATTGAGATTTTCTTACCTTGAATTATCAAAGCTATTTAACCTGGCAAGAGATCTTCATCCAATTAAGCAAAGCGCTTTCTTTATTAGCAAGTTAGATTTTGAAGTGTCTAAAAGAATTAATTCAAATGAGCCTTTTGATAGACCTAGAAGGTTCTATTCACCCGAGATGTACAAAAATTGGAATTTCAAGACGGACTTAATGAACTGGCTCATTGAAAGTGATCACCATGAAGGATATAAAATCAGATTAGAGGAGCTGCAAAAAATTATTCAACAGAAAGAAGAGCAGCTGAGGTCGCAAGAAATGATTATCTCGCAGATGAACGCTCAAATTAATCATATCAACCACCTTATGAATAAAAGAGCTCTTGAGGATGGAACCAAAAAAATTAGAGTCAATCCTCCTGAGATGGATATGATGCATATGAAAAGGCCAGCATCTTCTCCGAATTGGATAGGATTAATTCAGGAGAATTGTAATATCTTTTAAGGTCAAACTAAGAATTCAATTATGAATGTATTGAATAGGGAGGATATTTTTAAACAGATTAGTGTAATTTCATGGATCTGGTTATAATAATACTTGAACAATTTTATTGTGTAAATCGTATGAGTCTCAAGCAAGTTCAACTGAAAATACACTGCAAGATCCTATTTGAATTTAATAAATTTATTACGAACGTAACAAAAAATTTAAATTACCAGCAAGAGAAACTTTTATTCCCATAATGGCCGAAGAAGAACCTTTCAATTATTTGACTATTGAAAACGGAGTAACCATTCAACAATGCACCTCTCAAATTGCCCACTGCCCTTGTAGAAATATCCTTGTTCCTGATAGAAAAGTAAAATAAATTTTTTTCTCCTTTGAATTCATCCTAGGCAATCTGGCTGTCAGATCATGGACTGCCCCAGAGCTTTGTTCTCGATCTATCCAACCAAATAAAGAGACCAAAGTTATTAAAATGCTTTGGATTTGATTGTTGGCATGATTATGCTTCAAATCCAAGTCTAATTGAGCTCTTGGTTTCTACAGATGGAGAGAATTTTATTACTTGGACAGTTATTCATCCTGAATTGGTATCCTAATGAAAAATAGCATAATTGTTCTAGAGGGCAGGAGTCCAGTTATTCCAAATCGATCCTTTGGGAATAAAATACAATTACATCAAGGTAACTACTTCTAAGCATAAAATGATGGCTAGGTCATTATCAAAGAAACCTTTGGTGCTTCAAAGACCTACATGAATCAAATTTTCCTCTTCGAAGAAAATCCCCTGAAGAAGATGAGACCTAGCACAAGAATAGTCGAAAGTGAAAGTCTGAATAATTCAGACATCTTACCAGACAGAAGGGTATAATGAGCGATGCATATTTCTGAATTCTTAGGATGAGAGAATGCACTACAGACATCTAAGCAATCAAAAACCAGATTATTCCTCCAGACATCAAGATGGATCTATTCCCAGACATCCTAATCAACAAGAAGCTATCCTCCATTCAGGACAATCTCAGCTTTACAGAAAAGAAGGTCACAGCAGCATATCTCACTCAGCTTCAATGCCCAAATTACAATCAGCTTCTAAGCTTCACCAATCTCATGTTCAAATCCACGATACTCAAATCGATCAAGTGCATCCTTTTACTCAAAGACCTCATCCCCCTCAAATTCGTCCCAATTTTGTTTCCCATGATGCTGTTGGATCTGAGGAAAGTAAAAAGAACGACTCATTCGATCATCAGCCCAGCCATCAAACCTCGAGCTGGCAATATGCTAGTAATGACGCTATCAAAGTGATACCAAACTTGCCTCCAATGAATCATTCAGCTCAGTACTCATCTGTTCCTAGCAAGCAGCACAATGCTCAATTCAGTATGCTAAGTGAACAAATAAATAATGCCACCAACGAAGTTATGAGATTGGCTCAGGCAAAGAATGTTAAGATTGATGATAAGGGAGTCCATTCCACTGAAGATACTGAAGAAGAAATAAATCTTCCACTTCTTACTAATAATGAGAAGGAAGTCAGAAAAATGAAGGTATAGTCTGTAAAATTTCTTTAACAAAATTAGAAAGAAATGAATAAATGGGGTCCTATCATCGCTAAGCTTCAGGAAAATATGGTTACACTTATGGAAAAGGTCAATAGCATGCAGTCAAATCTTGAGGATATGAGAAAGACCATGGGTCCTGGAAGCGCAATAAGAAGAGAGGACACTTTCAAGGGAACTGGATTGAGCCATAATCAGGATACTAACACTAGCATGGGTCACTCCAGCCCACTGGATCATCCAGTTGTTAACGAGTATATGGAAGCAATTAAGGCTAGACTCAGTGGATTTTTGGAGAGTCTAACAGCCCAAAATGAAGCTATTCTCGAAGAAAACAGAAGACTTAGACAGCATATTGGTAATCCAAATTCTCAATTTGCTAATGGAATAGAAGAAACTTTTGCTTATACTCATTCTAACAATCACACTAAGCAAAATGAGTCGATCAAAAATTATCTCGACTCACCTAATTTGATAAATAAATCTCCTAGCAAGGAAACCTTCTCAAAAGACCTTGAAAAAACTGTTTCTAGTCTCTTTGAAAAGAACTGGAAGTCTTGGGAAACCATTCTGGCAAACCAAGTCAGAGCTCAGACCGAATTGGTCGAGGAAAGATTATCAAAGAAGCTGATGGCCACTGTAGCACTATAATAGATTTTTAGTTGACATTTTAGGTAACTAGACAAGATGATGATTTCAGACTCCGAACTGAAGAAGAGCTCCAAAGACTTAGAAGAAAAATCGAATTCTTAGAGCAATCAAAGGCAAAGCTTCCAGAAATGGGATCTTTCTATTCTGGAGATGAGGCTCCTCCAACATCTAAGGAGTAATTATTAAGCTTTCTTTCATGATTTTTTAGCAAGAAATACGTTCCTGATTATATTTCGAAGGAAAATAATAGGGATTATCAAAATACAAGAAGAAATACAGCTACTAAGCAATACCCTGCAGTTTCTGATTATATGAGAAAAAGCGATACATTACCAAAAGCAGACATTGTTACTGAAAAAGCTACAACTTTAGATCCTCAAGCTGCTAACCAGAGTGGACTTAGTAAAATTGCTTATTTGATGGAGAAGTTACAGGAAAAGATCGCTTTAAGAGTAAGAATATAATTTGAAAGAATTTATTAACTTCTCAGGAAAAGAAAGTGCAAATGTTACAGAATGAATTGTCCGAAAAGAGTGATGGTGAGAGAGGTGATTTCGAGGATAGCACGTATAAAAATTGTAACTAATAAATTGATTTCTTAGCCTCGAAGACTCTCTGTTTAATAATAGAAAAGTGAGACCTGTGAGCTATAAGTAAAATTTTGAAGATTGTGTCTATTTATTGTAAAAATTGTCAAAAGCATGTATTTGTACAAATTCATATAAATACAACGAACCATTCATTCATTACTTATTCAAAAAAAACTCTTCCCAGACTATTTTGATTAAAGAAAAATTTTAATATCTTACGTTTGAGTTGTTCACTAGTAAACTGAGTAGGGAAATTAACTCTGTATTCAACAAAGAGATCCTTTAACTGTGAGAAAAATAAATATTTTATTACTCCGTGGAAGGAAGAGTATTCATGCTGTGGCATACCTTCTCCAACAAACTTCTCTATTTCACCTAAAATATTACTCAAGATCTTCCTCATATATTTACCAGGCTGAGTAACACCGTCTCTTTCAATATAAACAAAATGACCATCAAGGTGTTCAATTTTCTTTTCAAATCCAAGTAAGGCCTACGCATAAGAAACAATAGGAAAAGGATACTTCTTCCAAAGTTATATCTACTACTGTATGGAGATTATCTCCCTTTCTAACAAATCGTGGATGTGGGGTTTCAACCACAATAAAGACTATATCAGAAGGAGCTTGGTCATGGAATTCATTTCCCATATTATTGAATTTCTAACATTTATTGATATTCTTAGCAGCCTTACCAAGGGGTGTCCATTCTTCACACCCTTTTCAATGAATAGTGAGAACCTGTCGGAGCCTGGAATAACCTAGATTATATGAAAGGTTTCTTTTTTCTTCTTTACTTTTGCTGAGCCACAAACATGGCAGACAGAGCTGTATATTTTTCCCTTTCCTTTACATTTATCACATCTACAATTTCAATTAAATTCTATGACTATATTACTGAGCTTGGGCTTGAGTATAAAATCCTGGGGCAATCTGTTGTCTTCTCAAGACATAACCCTGACCATTGCAAGCAGGACAAGTCTGTATATCATCTGGGTTATCAGCACCAGTTCCTCTACAGTGAGGACAGATGATCTGTTTTGTATGATAGATCTAAAATGCTGATTGGAAACCAAAATATATATACATTGATTTCTTTTCCATTATAGATATCCTCAAGAGTGACTGGGATTTTTATTTGGAGCTCTGGACCTTTTCTTTCTTGATTTCTTCTACGGCCACCTCCAAAGATGCTAGACATTGAGAAAGATGACTCAAATTATACTCAAAAATATCATCGAATGGGCTGGCTGAATACTGCTCATGTTTTTCGAAATCAGGTCCATATTGATCATACTTTCTTCTTTTCTCAGGATCTGACAAGACTTCATAAGCTAGGAATTAAGGAACCTTGATAGCGTAAGTACCTTGAGCAATTTTAAGAAACTTTTGATGAGCTTCTTCATCTCCAGGATTTCTATCTGGATGATACTTTTGTGATAATCTTCTATAAGCTTTCTTTATTTCGTTTTCTTTGGCTTGAGGAGTCACTTCCAGAATATCATAATATTCCCTGTGGACTGACAGAACTTGAAGAATATTCAAGAAGATAATTAGGAGAGTCACTGAAAACAATTTCATCTTGAAAACCTGATAACTTGTATCTTTTTTCTTTCCAGATAAAGTTTATTTAACACTTGTTAATTTAATACAACTTGTGCATGTCAAAACCTATCAGAATCATTGTTGAAAGCCTTAATTCGTATTTCCAGAGCCTAAAAAGCAAGCTGGAAAGGTCGTTCTTGGAATATTATGATTGTCTACACTACCACTAAAAAAACCATATGTAATTTTTCAAGAGGAGAATGGCTGCTGGATACTCCTCTGATGTCAAGTATACTTGGCATGACATGAAAAACAACAGTACAAATTTGATTTTTGAAAATCAATTTGGCAGGCATTCTTTTGATCTGAGTTAAAATATAAAGTTAAAAATATCTAAGTACAAAGAAATGTTCTCTAAGACAACCAAGTTTTTGGCCAGAGCCAACTCCCTTAATAATGTATGTTAGTTAACTCCATTATTTAAGCCAATAGAGATATGGCTTCGCTTCCATCAAGAGAACTATCCTTGACGTTTTCAATGTCCAAGACCTATCTGATCCCCACTACAAAATCGCCACTTACAACCCATTACATCCTCTCGAAGTAACTATTTAAAGTATAGAGTTAACGAGATAAGGGCCACAGACCTCAATATGTCCAAAACCAAGCTCCCAGATATGAAACCACCAAGCTCAAGAATGGAATCACTGTTATCACCGAATCTGTCATCTTCCCCAACACCGTTGATTTAGGTGAGCTTTCTGATTGAAAGTATAGTAACTCAACTAGGTATTCTCCTTGACGTCGGTACCAGAGATGAAACTCACGAAACTTCTGGCTCTCTCCTCTCCATCAAAAACACCTACTATAAAACCGTCCTCAACACTAACGAAACTGTGAACTAGTAATATTTTGGCAATATCGTACTGACAACATAGCGGAATGGTCCAAATGTCCGGTGGTGATTTCGAAATGGAATATGACCAAGAAAATACCTACTTCAAGGCTCACTGCCTTAGCCACGATGTTGTTGATATCTTCAACATGATGGCTGACTGTGCTCTTGAACCCAGATCTGCTGTCGCTGCTAGCGTAAAACTCAAAAGTTTAATATAATATCTTTAGGTTGGTATTGAAAAGAACACATACACCCACAACTTGCAAGCTCAATTGGGTGGAGACTTCAACGAAAGCTTGTTCAAAACCGCCTATGGACTTAAGGGACTCGGTATGCCTCTTAACGGATTGAAGCAAAACGTCAAATACTTGACTGCTAATGTCCTTCAAAAGTTCCAACTCGAAAACATCAACCCTTCCAGAATCTTCATCTGCGCTGCTGGTGTTGAAAATCACCAAGAATTCGTCGATCTCTGTGAATCTAAGCTCTCCTTCATCCCCGCTGTCACCGGAGAAGTCAAGGGAAGAGAAAGATCTGAATATCTTGGAGGTGAAACCAGAATTGTCACCGATTCTAATGAACTCACCTTGGGTCTTGCCTTCGAGTCCGTCCCCTGGAGACACGAAGATGTCTTTGCCTTCCAAGTCCTCAACACCTTGTTGGGTAATGCCTCCTCCTTCTCAACTGGTGGACCCGGAAAGGGAATGCACTCCAGAACCACCAAGAACTTGCTCAACAAGTTGCACTATGTTGACTCTGCTCAAGCCATTAACTTCAACTTCTCCGACTCTG
>Ga0065720_1003515_pt1 | contig 29058 bp, 25 predicted proteins | sample Thericmetagenome_FD_59107 | JGI IMG/M metagenome (GOLD analysis project Ga0065720, IMG submission 59107) | Thermophilic microbial communities from the Joint Bioenergy Institute, California, USA of rice/straw/compost enrichment - eDNA_2 v2... | ecosystem: Engineered > Solid waste > Grass >... | reverse complement strand
CAAAAATAATTATTATAGAGCAATGAATATAAGAGTGTGCTAAAATAATAAATCTTTCCTCTCTTTGAATATTGCGTTTATCTTCTCTTGTAAGGATATTTAGTTCTAGCCTTGTATAAACTGACCTTCTTTCTTTCGACTCTTCTTCTATCTAATCTTGTCATACCAACTAAACAATTAAAAACAAAATAAGCCAACTTTTACATTCTTTCAATATTTTCTTAAGGTCAGGGTTCCAGTTAATCAAGGCCTTAGCAACAGCCATTCTACCAGCATAGGCTTGAGCTGACAGACCACCTCCCCAAATGAATAAGTCAACATCAAGTTCAGCTGCATTGGCAGTCAATGCTAGAGGTTGAACAATCATATTTCTATGGGAAGTATGAGCAAAGTATGTGATGAAATCTTTTCTATTGATGCGGATCTTTCCTGTTCCTTCTTTAACAATTGCAAGAGCGCTGCAAGTCTTTCTAGAACCTTTACCATAGGCCTTTCCGTCATATAAGATAGGCTCATTCTTGACACCTTCTTCATCATATTCAACAGTCTTCTTCAAAAGAGATGTGTCATGCTTGTAGAAATCTCCAGCTCTAGCAACATCTGGAGTGTTCAAGACTGTGCTTAAATAAGCATCATGCATTCTGTCTGAGAAATATCTGAGTTCATTCAACAAGTAATGCATGAAGAATGGTTCCTTTCTAACACTCTTGAAAACTTCTATTTCTTTTTCGAGTTGAGGATTAAGTTCTGAGATATCGAAAGTAGCTTGCTCTTCTTCTTGTTCTTCAAGTTGGAGTTTAGTTTCAGTCTCTTCCTCTTCACCATCTTCAGTTTTCTTTGGAACTGCCTTTTTCAAGAATTTTTCTTTTAAGTCAAGAAAAGAAGAAATGATATACCAGGAATAACGGAAGCAATGATAGCATTTACGTTACCCCAAAGGAGCTCATGAGGGTTCAGAGCCAAATTAGCAACTCTAAGAATTAATTAATTTTTATAGGCTTATTACAGGGGATTGAAGCTGGTGTTTCCTGAGGCAACTGACTGATCCATACTTTTCTTGATTGAAACAGGAGCATTGGCCAAGAGTCTATCAACATCTTCATAAATTTCCTCAAATGTTGGAACTCTTTTATCCTTAATATCAAGTTCAGTTTGAAGTCTGGTGACCTCTGGATCTTCTTTTAGAGACTCAAAGAACTGTTGCTCATTTTCAATTCTTTCTTCACTCAATTGTCCTGTTTGGTATTTCTCACGAATGAGCTCATTTCTGGTTTTGAAATATTTTCTTTTAATTTCTCTATCAATTTGGAATCTTCTGAACTCTTCGTCATTAAGACCATAACCATTAGGATCAGCTTCAGGAGCCTTCAACCCTATTATATATTAGGCCTAGATAAAATTAGGAAATACAAGTTGGGAAGGGGTCAGTGCCATCAGATTCTTCTGCGGACTCATACCCATAAATAGGATCCTTAAATCTATGGAAATCAAAATCTTCAACATATTTGTCCATTTCTTTTTGTCTCATTTCTAAAAATTATGAACTCAAAGTCTAAATTGTAAACCTTGGTTCAAAGCTAATTTTCTTTCTAATTGTTCTTCAGCTAATCTTTCAGCAGCATAGCCCACTCTAGTTTCATCAAGCTTTCCCTTAAGCTTGCCGTAAAGTTCTTGATTTATTTCTAATTCACCAATTGCTGCGTTTAAGAATTCTTTGTCAGTGACAACCTTTTCAAGGGTTGATCTATCTCCCTTGTTTTGTCTGATGTTTTTTATCTCATTAATGATATGATCCAAGATTATTCCTCTTGCTTTTTCTTTTAAATCGTTTGCTGTTTTCTTGATGATAGCTTCTTTTTGGATTTGGATAAGTTCGAAGTCGGTTCTGTAGCTGAGTTTATTGAAAATATTATTCAAAGTGAAGATGAATGTGTCTCCTGAGCTACTGAACCGCTTTTCCTTAAGCTTGACAATATAATCGTCAAATCCGAATCCATAAGGGAAACGGAGATCAGGATCAGCTAGAATTCTCTCAGCCAATTTGGCACTGATTCTTTCCTTTTCAGGAACCTTAGGCCCCTCATTCTCAGATTTGTGGTGACGCTTTTGCTTTCTACGCTTTTGTGATAAAGTTTTGTTAACTTTTTCTAAAATGGCCTCACTGAAAGCCTTTTGTAAGCTAAAGTGTTAATGACTCAAGTGCGGTTGCTGTACTTCTGTTCTCTATAGAAAGCATCAGCGACATTTATTCTTTCAACTTTAGTATATTTTTCAGGGTCATGAAAATCTCATGGTTAAGGAGAGGAGAAATTTGATTACCTGGGAAGACAGGATCTACTTCGAAGAAATTTCTAGTCCTAGTCGCTGTTGAGAAAGTCAAGCCTCTGGTGTGGAGGAGGGTCTTTGTTACGAATCTTTTAAGATTTAACATGAGGGAAAAATTTAATTTCTCTAGTCAAACTGATTGTTTAGTGTAAAAAAGCAAATCAAGACTCAGTATTATCATTTTTACCAGAAAAGAGATAGTGAACTTTGCTACCGAGGATTGTTATGATTGTACTTTCTTCACATTTAAGCCATAAAATTTACGATTGGTAATACAGAGTATCATTACATATCTTTTGCCATATGTAAGATACATATCTTTATAGATATTACAAAACAATTATGAGGGTGGCTTGGGAAGAACACCAGCCAATTGTAAGACGGTAATTACTGCACTAGAATATCCCAAAATAGTTGTAACAGTTCCGATAATATAAACCAAAAATCTCTTATAATGTCTCTCTTTGAGACGAGTGTATCTTAGATAGAGGAAAGCTAGACAATAAAAATGATAAAGTTAATAATATACTTGGGAAAGTGAAGCATAGACTGGTCGAACAGATACCTCCAAGAACACCGATAGCTGTGACAATATTGGGGATAAGCATGGCAACTCCAGCGGACATTACAAGCAACACAAGTGTCAATGAATAATGCAATTTGTCACTTGGATTTTTGTCTTTTCCAAACAAAATCAAAATTTGTAATCTACAGGGACTCAGATTTAATGGAATAGCAAAGAAGATATTAATAGTCATTCCAGCCTTTGCAATGGTCATAAAGAGATCTTTCCATCCAACTGCTTCAACTCTGTTAATGAAGATGGTTGGGGTATGGTCTAAGAGGGAAAGATATCCAGCAATAGCTATTGATAAGTAAAGGACAGCAAGAGAGCCAACAACTCTGTTGGCAATCTAAGGAACATTAGTGGACTTAATACATGGATACTTTTCTCATTCTTTCATCCATTGCACGTTGGAGTTCAGATCTCACGGGAAAGACATTTGCATGACATGTGAAAGAGTAAGTACAGATAGACCAACCAACGATCGTTTGCCAGTCAAATTTATAATATAAAATCTCTTGATCAGGATACTTCTGTTCACGATTTGCTATTTGAGTTGGAGCCTGAAGTACAACAAGCTACAGTATGAGTGAATTGATTATAATTCCTTACAATAATAATGTATGTAACCATGCCTACTCCGAAAATGGTCAAATAACGGAAAGCTGATAGATTCTTGAAGCAAGCAATAGGATATGCAAGCACAGCCACGATTGCAATGATGATATAAGTATGATAATATTGGTCTCCAGGATGGCTCCATGCATATGCCTCATCAGCACTCAAGACTCCAATAGCTTGTAAGAACGAAGATATAAACTGGTTAACTATCCGGTCAAACTCACCAATTTCAATTTACTCGTAATGAAATAAGACACCAGCGTTCCCCAACAATAGAATATTAGGACAATTGAAAAGATTACGACCCATCTCTATGCTGTCAGAAGAATAAATTAGCTATACCTGTCCTAAAGCCTTTCCAACTGCAGCTGAGTATTGTGTGGAGTCACTTCTAAAAGCAGTTTTGGTCAGTAAGTAGAGAGACCACAAGCAACATAATCCATTCAAAATGATGAATAGTACTCCCAAAACCAAACCACAATTTCTAAGCATGTATGGAAGTGAGAGCATACCAGCTCCTAAAGCTGTTGACATAAGAGTAAATGTTGATCCTCTAAGAGATCCTGGAGTAATTGCTGAAAAAGCTCTTCTATACCATTTTCTTTCCACTAAAAATCATGAAGTATCATTAAATTTTTACTTGAGCTGTACAATTGATACAATCTCATACTGTCATCGTGAAGTGCAATTTCTTTTGTTGATGATTGGACAAAAGAGTTATCGACTCTTGAAGGATAGATAGAACTAATGAGTTTCAAGTTAATATCTGTTAAAGGATCTGAAATTTGAGAAGAATTACTCAGATTTAGCAGGTGATCTTTCGATGAATGTTCCTCCATAATAGAAAGATGCTAATAAATTTTAACTTATTCAATTCAAACTCTAAATGGAGTATTAGTCTTGAATTGTATAAATTGATTCAGAAATTTATAGTCACTTGTCAAGATATATTAAATGAAATTGGATCCTTTTTTAAGATAAACTTTACCTAGACTATCACTTCATTAGAATACTTTATTAGAATTACACTTCCTCAAAGTATTTCGGACTTTAAAGTAAACTGATATTTAAAATTAGATTTGAGCGTTATGATTTTAATCTCAAAAAGAAAGCTCTGAGTGGACAGTTAAGAGCCTGCTATAACATATGCTCCGTCTGTTAAAGAAATTGTACAACCAAACTGTGATAACCTTTAACACTCAATTTGTTTCTCCAAATATTTGATCAATATGTGAATAGTCTTTGTCCATGAATTCAGACAGTCTATCGTTCAAGAAAGGGACAAGTTTATTTTTTCATCATTTTTGATTCAGATGTCTTAGATAATGTTTTATAGTGTTTTCAAAAAAGTGATAATCCGGAATCAAAACAAGTGATTGATCATTATCTTAAGAAGATCTTCATCGATAGAGCCAAAATAAGAAATGGTCTAGACAAATCATGGAGATACCATGATTGTGTAGAAGTATCAACATTAAAAATTCAAATGAATTTATATATTTCATCAAAATATCAGAAGCCATTATGGGGCCTAAAATATAAGGCAGAGAAGATAGTCTATGAAAGAGTAATGGGTCATAATCTAAATATTTTCGAAGAATAAATATTTTAGAATAACGAGTTGTTACGAAAAATATGGATTTTAGTTTCTGTAAGCATTTAATTATATGACTTGGCATGAAACAGAACTAACTATGTTTTATTTTTTCAGGGTTCGTTAGTAGTGGATTTTTTAGATGAGGGAAAGAAGTATGGGTTCTATAAGATCTTGAGGAATTTTAGTGAAAATTCACATATCAGAGGAAAAATGCGAAATAGAGATGCGAGAAAGATATGTTTCTGGCTATCATTCTCGCCTTCATCAGATTCCTTCTACAAATGCTCAAATCCATTTTGATGAAATAAATTTTGAAGTATCAATCAATAATGCAGTCTGAATCTGTACTTTTGTACTTGAATACAATTTCACAATATATGGTTGGTTCCAGCCTTCAGACTACTATCCAACAATCTGCTTTTACTAACTATCCCCTTCTTAAGAACGTATTTGAAAAACTGAACACTAATTCACAATATGGACAAAAGTTTTTCAATTTTACCTCATATTCGGAATACAATCAATCAGTTTTCATAACTGGAGAGTCCTATGAGATCAATTTAGATGATCGAATACGAGAAATCCATCAAGGCTCAAAACAATTCTCTGAAGAAGAGGTTTCAAACTTGGTACAGTCAGTTTCCTGGATTGCGATATTTGCTTATGAGCTATCCTTGCCACTCTTGCTCAATACTCTGAATCTTGTCAGGCACTCTGGTGGAAATTATAAATTACTTCTTGCAGAAGCCACCCTAAAGCTTAATGAATATGTTCGTTTATATCCTCATGATAGAAGTATTCCATTTCTTACAAATGGCCAACTGGAAAAATGTAGACAGATCTTTGACCGTAATCCCCGCAAGGATAAGCTAAGTTATGAGGATGTGTATATTTTGCCTATTTTTTATAGTGGAGCCTTAGTATTATACTATGCTCTTTCAGGTAAAGATCTGGAAAGCTCCAAACAGGATATTGAGAATGGTCTGAAAGATCTTCAAAAATTTTCTAACACAATAAGCAATATGAAGTATGGAAGCTTGATAGTTTCAATGTTAATGGTATTTTCAGAAAAACAATCAGTACGAGAATTTAAGAATATGTGTCAGAAACTGTTTGGTTGCCTTCCTTGTGACAAGTCAGCTTTCTCAGTTTCAAACCCTGTCAGTGAAACCACAAATAAGGTAAATTTTTCCTCTAAAGTGATACAAATAAAATAACAGCCTAAAGGAGTCCCTCCATTGATCCACTCAAAATCCGCAGAATTCCGAATACCGACATTCTTTTCTCCTTCTAAAAGTAAATTTCTCCTTTTTTTTAATGAATATAGAAGCAACTGAACAAAGTAACAGCCTTTTCAAAAGTTTTTATGCTCAGGATGACAAAAATTCACCTTCAAGATCCTATATGGAGGATGGTAATCTATGGCTATTTGGACTAAGTTGTAAGCGACTCTATGTGCAGTAAATCTGATCTCCAATGAAACTGCTTCGTTATTTGCTATTTTTGACGGTCATGGAGGATCAGACATCTCAAACTTCTGCAGAAATAACATTGAAAAGGTAAAGACTATATTCTATTAAGAAACGCATTAGATTTTTAAAGATCTATTTATCTCTATCGGAGATCAATTCTGGGAACGATATGAGGAATTTTTTAAGAAAATAATTCTAACTCTGGAAGACAAAATCCGATCCCTTGCCAATTGGGCTTGTCAAGGAACAACAATGGTTTTAGCCTTTCTTGTCCATAATCCAAAAAATGGTAATCTTTAAATCATAATGATTGTGAGGCTCATAGATACAAAACATTTATTTTCGGTAAATGTGGGGGATTCATCAGCTTTGTTAATCACAAAAAACAAAATGCAAAAGCTAACTTACGAGCACAGAGCATCGGATCCCAAGGAGATGGATCGAATTAAGTATTTATTTATCTCTGTAAGTTATTTCTCTAGAAAAGCTGGAGGATCCATCATTTCTCAACGATTGGAAGGAGTTTTAATGATTACTAGAGCTTTAGGAGATGTTGCTCTCAAAAGCAAAGCCAAGGTATTCGATTCAAATATGATCTCACGATTAAGGGTCTTATATCTGAGCCTTATGTCACTCATGTATATTTGACTTCAAACGACAATTATCTTGTGCTTGGCTCTGACGGATTATGGGATTATGTCAAATGTGACGTAAATTTACAGGAATAATATCTTGAAGAAATTAGGAAGTTGCTAATATATGTAAAAAGCACCAAGAACCCAAAGAGATATGTGAACGACTGATTAAAGAAGCAAAGTCAAAAGGCTCAAAAGATAATATTAGCATAATAGTAATAAATCTCAACTAGAGAATCTTGCGTTTTCTTCATTCTTTCTTATTAAGTTATTTCTAAGGAATTTTTTATCTCAAGTTTATTCGTTCATCTATGTATATTATGTCTTAAATAAGATATGTATCATATTGTTTCTTATAAAAAGAAAAGATATACGCATAAATTTTATTTCATATGGAAGAGTCATATAAAATTTGGAGTGATTTCCTCAAAGATTATGAATTCAAAGATAATGACGAGCTTAAGTTAGGCGAAGGTCCTTTTGGAACAGTATACAAAGTGACTTCAGTACAGTTTGGTGCAACTTATATAGCAAAAATTTGTCATCTTAAGGATGAAGAACACTTTAACTCATTTCTGGCATATGTCCCAAAAATATTACAGGCAAAACATGATAATCTTCTAAGAACAATACAAATATTTATGGATAAACAAGAAGCTTCTTCACAGTTTAGAGTAATATTTGTTCAAGAATATTTTGAAGTAAACATGCAAACAGAATTAAAAAGAAGAAATGAATCTGACTACCCTGATAACTTCACTTCCCCGGAGACTTTCAAATTCCTACATAATGTTTTTAATTGTATGGACTACATCCAAAAGAACGGATTAGAGCTTCGAGACTTTAAGCCTTCTAACTTTTTTGTAACCCATGATGAGAGTTATAAAATTGGCGGCTTAGTCGAAACATACCTCTATAAATCCAGTCCAGAGGGATATTATAGTTTCAAACTTGGGGAAGGTTCGAATCAGCCATCAGATGCAGATTCTTTGATGAGTGATCTTTGCAAAGGAGTCCTAGACAAAAATATGTACAAAGCCGATGTAAGGTCATTGTGTCTTTGTCTGTTGAACATCCTCTCCTTAGAAAAAGACAAAGATCTTATGAATTCTGAAAAAGAAATTAGAGCACTAATTGACAAATTGAAAACTTCAATCCCATGTGAACTTGTCAATTTATTCCATTTTATGTGTGCATCTAAGTCATTCTTGAGATCAGACTTTATAATGCTCAAGAAAATGAAGGATAAGCCTATGAACCAAAAGTCCAGAGATCACAAACTTGATAGAATCCTAATCGATGAAGAAGGGTTTGTTGAAGAATCGAAGGTGGACCTATCATCAAGTCTAGGCAAACTCTCTTATGAAGCTGACTATGTATATCATTTGTATATTTGGTAACAGATTAGGCTGAAGAAGAGCTGCTACGTAAAGACAGAGCAGGTATATGAGTGCAATTTTTAGTTAAAATTAGTGAGCATAACTGGAGTCAGTGTTAAAGAATATGGTATAAGAGAAGAGCCAAACACCTATTACAGAGCCTATATGGAGGATTGTAAATGAAGGTTTGTATGTGTTTTAACTGTTTAGATACTTTTACCAGAGATAATATTTTGGAAGATGGAAAGTCAGGCTTGTTTTGTGTAATTGATGGTCATGGTGGAGATCATGTTGCAAGATTTTGTGTTGACTTCATTCCTGATGTACTTATTCTCCAAAAGGCAATAAAAATATAGGAATTCAAAAGGATGTATCTTCAAAGAAAAGGGACTATGGAAGAATTTTTCACTGAGCTCTTTCAAGAAGTTGACAAAAAGTTAAGTGAGTTGGATGAAAATTCAGATGAGACAGGTGCAACTGCCTGTATGATATTCATTACCGAGGAAGAAGGTACTAAAAAACTTTACATGTAACAAGATTACAGGAAAACGAGTTGTATACAGTGCAAATATTGGAGATAGTCGATCAATCTATATAACCGAGAATGAAGTAAAAAGATTGAGTTATGATCACAAAGCTTCAGATGAGAGTGAACAAAATAGAATAAAGTAGTTGTTTTCTAATTTTATTGATTTGGGTTAGAGAAGCTGGTGGTTATGTAATGCAAAATCGTGTTTCAGGAATTTTGGCTATCTCTCGAGCGTTTGGAGATTTTCCATTTAAAAAAGAGGTAGAAAAAACAATTTTAACTCTAATGCTCAGGGAGTGACTTGTGTTCCATATGTTAGTAGAACGGAGATAGATGGACCGGGAATTATTGTGATGGCTTCAGATGGTCTTTGGGATGTTGTCACTGATGAGGTAAAAGAAATTTGTAAAAATTGATTCTTGTAGCAAGCTAAAGATTTGATTTATCGCAAGGGATATACTAAAGCTAATCAAATTTCTGACGAACTTGTTGAGCTTGCCTTGCAAAATAATACAAGGGATAACACGACTGTAATAACAATAATACTCTAATAATTATATAACCAATTGCATATTTCTTGTATTATACATTTTCAGGTTTTACGAAATTAATCTTACATTGCTTATAAAGTAAACAAAGGCTTTTTATACAATATTACAACAGAGAAAATTATTTCTTAAATTTCAAAGTAGCAGAATAAAAAGCATCCATTTGATTTGATTCTGGGAATGTCTGGAATTGCTGACCTCCTTCAATTTCCATGTTATATTTCTTGCAAAATTTAACAACTTGATGCAAGTTTTCCTAAAAAGTTAAAAGAAATAATGTGTGTTTGTTACCTGAGGTAATAGACTGCAGGTCACATATACAATTTTTCCATTCTTTTTCAGATATTTTAGAGCTTCAGCGAATATACTCTCCTGGGTATCAACCTTGAATGTTAATCCTACATATTGGTGCTTGTTACATAATATTGAAGTCTTTCTTTGGTAAATTTAAGCTTGAGATCAGGATTTCTTCTAAGAGTTCCAGTTCCTGTACAAGGGACATCCAACAAAATCCAGTCCATCTTTCCTTCTAAGCTTTTGAGTTTCTCAGTATCGTCATGGAATTGCACATTGTAAATTCCTGCTCGTCTGAATCTCTTCTTGGCTTCACTTAGAATGGTAGTTCTGATATCATGTAAAAAGATTTGGCCTGTGCCCTTAATGAATTAATACATTGATGGATCTATTTACCTTCAAGTAAGGAGCAAAAGCTAAACTTTTCCCTCCTGAGCCAGCACAATAATCTAGAACTTTATCTCCTGGCTTTTGGATTAAATGAAAGCGAGAGCAAATATTACTTTGCATTCAACACGAAGGGCTGCCAGTTGGCTAGCTTCATCTTGAATCTCAAAAAGTCCTTGTTCGAAGTCAGGCAGATCAAATAAATTTTGCTATAACTTATGACAGTTGCTCACTGAAATATACTTTATTTTCACCAACAAAGGTAATTCCTAATGGAGAATATTCTGTTTTCTTAATCTCGAATTTATACTTCTTCCTCCATTTCTCAAAGAGCTAATAATTGTTATTTCTCCTCCAAAGTAGTACCTCGTCTCTTGTGACTTTTAGTGGGTTTACTCGAACAGTTAGGGGAGCCTTTTCGTTCATAACCTTCATATAATCAAAGGCTTTGCCTTCTCCATATTCTTCAACTACTATGTCCCATAATTCTCTTGGGCAAGAACACCGAACATTTCTTTAAAAGTTAATGGATTTTTTCTTTCGTTACGGAAGAAATGAAGGGTTTTTTTGCTGATTGTAGAACTTGTCTGTGTACAAAGTTTCAACTCTAGTTTCCCATGTGACTGGTTTTGGACTGATTACATCAAGGAGAATTTTATGTTTGATTGTTCCATATACATATTCGGTAATTGTAGCTCTGTCATGTGATCCAAGCTTCTTATTTTCGCTCAGATATCTTCTAAGATGAAGATCTAATGGTATGGAGTGAGCAGGCTTGGTTAATTCGGGCTCAAAGCTATGTAAAACCTTGACAACGTGCGAACTTAGAAACTTTTTGATACGTGACATTTTAAATAAAATTTATCTGAGGCTAGTTTTGAAGTGAGATTTGCTGAAATCCTAACATGGAATGTAAAACTCAACATGCTATCAGGAACAACATAACTGGACTAATTAGATCATCTAAGAAAATATATAAGTTTATTGAAATTGAAAAATATATGCAAAGATTTTTTAAAAGTTCATCCAACTTTATTAAGGTTTTCCTTCAAAATAACAAGACATGGCGTCTCAAAAATACTCGGCTAAAACCTAATCTAATCAGTTTACAATTTTCTGAAGTTGTATTCACTCAATGGATATCCAAGACGCTTCTAATTGGAATGACAACCTATTTTCTAATGAAAAATGCATCAATTGTCATTATGAGTGATCATAGTATCGATATGTCATTACAAGAACTCAAAAATGCCCTAAAGGCAACCATCCAATTCAAGGGAGATCGAAGCAAAGAAGCAGGACAGTTATTCCACAAAATTGGATATATACTGATTCAACATGGTAAAGCTCAAGAAAGTTTAAAGTTTTTGGGGAAAGCTTTAATTGCCATGCAGATTTCAGAAGGAAAAGAATCATTAGCTTATGCATCTGTGCTTGCAGACATATCTGTGGCTTTCCTCCATACTCAACAACCTCGAAAAGCAATCAACGGATTAAAACATGTTTTGACCCTGAGAAAAAAGCACCTTGGAGAGGAACATGTAGATATAGCTTCTTGTTATGTAAACCTTGCAGGAGCTTACATGCAACTAGATGAGTACTTTGAAGCTAGTGTTCAACTTGAACAAGCTTATCAAATATTTTGTAAATTAGAAGGCCCAGAATCTCAATCTGCTACATCAGTACTATACAATTTGGGAATGACTTACAAGACCCTTGGGAGTTATGCCAAGGCTATTAACTGTCTAACTGAGGCTCACAAGATATATGAAAAATTGTATGGGCCTGGTCATCCTCTAACTATAAAGACTTCTAATGAATTAAAGTGGCTGCAGGGAAGAAAGAATATTTATTAAGGCATGTGTACTAATTCAACTTTAGTTCTCTATCTTATTTGTAATTAGTCAATTCATAAGAACATAAATACAATTCTAACTTGCTAATGAATAACATTTTTTCCAAGAAAGTTCTATCTTTCTTTAAATGCTTTCCTATAAATAATACATCACGGCTATTTAAGCCAACTCTTGGTAGGAGAACTGGTTTCAATACACTTACTTTGAAGTTTGGCTTTAATCCTTTGTATGTAAAAGGATTTTTTTCTGCATCTCTCTTGTTTTGCATTACCTCACAGATACAAAGAGTCAAAGCAGAAGAACATGAAGGGGATGAGTTCATCAAGGAGCTTAAGGAGCATCTCCACGAAATAATAAAAGAACAAGGTGCATCAAGCAAAGATGCAGCAAAGATTTATTATAATCTAGGTTTTGCTTATGCTGCGAAGGAAGATTTCAAGACAGCCATTGCCTATTATGAAAAAGCTTTGGCTATTATTGAGAAAGAATATGGAAAAGAGTCTAATGACTACGCATCAACAATTGCTGCTATGGCACCAATCTGGATTATGACAGGATATTCAAAGAGGGCTATTGAGAAAATAAATGAAGCCATCGAAGTAAAGAAAAAACTTTATGGCAAGAATCATAATGAAGTGGCAATATTATATTCCAATTTGGGTGGGGCATATTTTGCCATTGCAGATTATAAAAATGCGATTGAAAGCCTAAAAACCGCTCAAGAAACTTACTCGATTCATGATGGAGAAAGTTCAACATCTGTAATATCAACCTTAATAAATATAAGCGCTTGCTATGATAGGCTGGGTGATAAACAGAACGCTATTAAGGTTTTGGAGCAAGCTCAGCAAAAGTTAAAAAAGAATAAATATTTAGATCCAGAATATGAGAGGTTCATTGAAGCAGAAATCAAGAGACTCAGCAAATAATTCGTATCCTAATTTACAATATTCAAGATGATAGTCATATTCATTCTTGTAGATAATTGTTAATTAATTATGACCTGTGTTCTTAGTGATTGCTTGTCTTTGACCTATAAATCTCATTTAGATTGCAATTACATAAAGCTAATTAAGGATGAAATATCTTTCTTTTCTAAATTTGAAATTTACAGGTTTCATCTTTAAGGCAATTTCTTCCAGCTTTCTTGTACATCAATATGATACACCTATAAGCCAATCTATATGTCACCTGATAAAAGTATTCTCCCTTGTAACTTTGGGAGTTAACATTACAAAATCAGGAGCTAATTCAAAAATTTTCCTGGAAGATAGACCTAATGATATCTATTTCAATCAAATACATCCAAATATATCTGAATTTATCCCTGGAGATGATGAAGAACTAAGAGAAGCAAGATCTTATTATTCTCGGGCTGTTACTCTGATTTCAACAAGTCAAGATACAAAACAGGCCCTTACTTATTATAAGAAAGCATTAGAGATCATTGAAAAGAAGTTCGGAAAGGAGAACTTAATTTATGGGAAGATTCTATCAGATCTAGGAGTTTGTTATCTAATACAAGGAGAAAATAGAGTCGCTCTTGAGATGTTCCTGGTATCACTTTCACTTAAGAAAAAGATATTGGGTGAATATCACGAAGAAATTTATTTAGCTTATGTCAACCTAAGTGCTCTATACCAAAGAGTTAGAGATTTTCCAAAAGCTATAGATGCATTGAAACAAGCTTGTGTAATAAATGAACATCTGAAAGGAAGAAATCATATCGATACTATTAAATGTGATATTCAGCTAGCCAACTTATACATGGCAGGTGGAGAGAGAATATTTGCAGTTATCGCGCTCGAAAATTGTCATAAACGATTGATTCGAACATTGGGGGAAGATCACCCATATACTCAACAAATAAAAAGTCAATGGAAATTCTATCAAAAGCACTAATTAGAGGGAAAAATACAACAAGAATGTGAAATAAGCTTTAGGGAAGAGCTCAGTTTTTGTTATTATTTACTTTGCCATCAGAAGTTTGAGACTGAGATAGTTCTTTGCTGGGGGATTCATTAGGAGAAATAGTATTAATTTCAAATAGATGTTCTTCTTTTTCTGGAGAAGCTTGAGTTGAAATCTGACTGGGAATTTTTATTCTCTCTTCACTAGTATCTGACTTGGCTGTTGAAGTTTTAGTCTTTTTTGTAACTCCTTTTATCTCCTTTGTATTTCTTATTCCTTCAGGACAGAGGTTATTTAGTAAACATTCTTCGCATTTGGGGCGAACTGGTTGGCATATTTGTTGGCCAAACCCAACTAGCAAGAGATTTAATTCATGCCAATATTTCTTATCTACATAGCTTTCAAGTTCAACTCGGGTCTGATCTGGAGTCTTTGTTTTAGCTAGTCCAAGCCTATTGCAAATCCTATGTACATGGGTATCCACTCCGATTCCATATCCATGTTCGAAGGCATGATTAACAAAGAGAACAGCAATTTTGTATCCTATTCCTGGGAATTTTATCAATTCTTCAACTTTTTCTGGTATTTTACTGTCATATTTCTCCACTAAAGTCGTTGCGAGATTCTTGAGATACTTAGCTTTATTATTATTAAAATTCACACACTTGATGAGCTTATAAATTTCCTCCTCACTCATTTTATACATATTCTCCAAAGTCAGGCCTTTTTCCTTGAGATTCTTCATTGCTTCAGCTGTCTTTTCATCTTTTGTCTGGACACTTAGAATTAAAGATACAAGAAGCTGAAAGTCTCTAGTTTCCTTTGGAGCTGTTTGATCGGCGTTTGCCATGCAGCCCATAGTATCAACAGGAGCATTACGATCTTTTCTCATTTCTGTAATTTTTTCATAAATATATTCAAAGTTCTTCTTCATGTCAGGATCAAACTTAGGCTTTTCAGGTTCTTTTATAACTTCAGGTTCCTTCTTTTCTTCATATTTTATTACAATTGGCTTTTTCTCCTCGACAACGACCTTCTTTGGGCCTTTAGTGAATCTGTGATTTTCTAACATAGTGAAGATGTCACTATTGAATCCTGTTTTGTTCTCCATCTTTTTGAACACTAGACTTCTAGGAATCTGACGAAATTTTGTTAAATAAAATTTAAGCATACTTTTTAAGATTTGATATAAGCACCTTCTATGTGCTTGTTAGAATGAAGAACTAAAAAATTACATTAAATATAGTGGTCCCTTTGAGAGATATTTAATATTACACAAACTATACAGCTTAATTTCTTATTGCATTGGTACCATCATCTTCCTTATTTACATGAAGAGACATTATAGAACTCCCATTTTCTAAAAGACTACTAGACTCTTTTAAATGATCTGAGTCTCTTTCAGTCATGACAAATCTTTTTTCGGTAATTCTTTGGAGGAGCTCTTCGATCATCTCTAATGCTACCAAACAAGAAGTAACTTTATGAAATAGTTTTTCACACAATGTACTTAAATCCTCATTTTCACTATGAGGCTGGATATTAAGATCAGCAAGTCTATTTTCCTTCCATATCATGAAGTTGTCGAAGAGGTACAGAATAACTGCTGCACTTTCATGGATGAAACAGGTATATNCNNCAAATGAATCCAAGACAAAGTTGAAGGGGCTCTTTTGAATCATTTTGGTCAAGCTTTTCTTGATGTTAGGAGAAGAGTAATTTATTCTAAGATTTGACTCAAAGGGATGGCACATAACACTTTTGTATCGTGTGGGAATAAACTTCAAAGAAAAGTCCAAACTTCTTGCCATTGTTGCCATTGCAATAATGAATTCGCTAATTGTATTGCTTGCGCATGCAAACCAATATATTGAACAATGAAAGGCAACTTTAGGACAAAAAGCTTCATCTATTTGCAAATAGAAATGGCTAAAACCTGCAGCCTGTCCTCCTACAAAAATCTTAGCATATCTCTTCTCATCTTTATAGTTTTTGTAATCTTTTCTCTTTGTGACAACCCGGGCCCCAAATGGATTCTTATACCCATACATAGTCAATTTATCTCTAATTCCAGACATCAGTTTGTCAAACTTCGCGATTCTATCTTCATTCTTTACATCATTCTTTCTAGTAGGGATCAATATCAAAGAGATTAATTTGGCTTTGTGGTTCATCAAATCTACAAGATGCTCTTTGGAGAAGCTTCTTTCTCTCATAAAATTAGAAACATAGACATCGAATTTGTTCCAATTTATCTGCTTGTAGCCTTCTAAAACAATTGATTTACCAACTAGCCCTTTAGCTCTATCATTATACAAGAGATATCTGTAGTAGACAGGGGTATAGTTGATTGGATAGACAGTTGAGCCTATTCTCCTTTCTTTTTTCTTAGTATAAATTGCACATCTCAAGTTCTCATTTGCAACTGAATAAATTCTGTGATGGACATTACCCCACGAAAGCCTGACATCTATCTTGTTGACTACTGCATGTGACGAGGCTCGCCCGAATTGATCTAATGATTCTTCATCTATTATTTGGAAGTCCAAACCTAATCTATGACTAATAAGCTCATCAACAAAGTCATCACTATTTTGCTTGATATCACCTGTAAGATTGACATAGTATTGGAGCTTTTCATATCTTGTGCTATCACCAAGCTCGGACTCAGTAGGGAAGTAATAAGTAGCTAAGGGAAGAATAGGTGGTTGGGAGAGGTTTTTCCAATTATCTTCAAACTCTTGAACAGCTTCAGGTAATTCCAATATCCTTTTGCTAAGTTTAGCTGTGCTTGCACGTACTAATTTGTTGAGGTTGTCATTATTCTCAATTCTTGACCAACGAAGTCTAAAGTGAGAGTACTGCTTAGTTATCGTTTCATCAAATGACCCTTGGAAGCTACCTCCCAGGAGAGAATTATTGAGCTTATCACCAAAGGACTTAAAATTACTAAATAAATGCCCGTTTGGAGACTTTTTTCTAGTTTCCTTTCTTGTAGCATCCAAATTAGTTGATATCCTGCTTCTACTAGAAACTCCTGGAGGAGTATTTGAAGACTTTGTTCCATGATCTTTTGGGACCTTAAAATGCGTGAAGGAATCAGGAGTTAGACTAGTATCAGAAGATGGTCTGGCGTCTGAATCATCCCCAAAATCTAGAGATGTAGGAATTCCTTGTAAATAAAGTGAATTAGCATCGAGGCCTTTATTCTTTTTAATAACCATGGCATCATATTGGCTCATTTTATGAGCAATGACTTCCTTGGATAATGAAGAATATTCAGAAGTCAAAATAGCATTGCTGGGTTTGATAAGGCCAGCAAGGTATTTATCAGCTTCACCTAGTTTTCCAAACAAGGTCTTTTCTTTAGATAAAAAGTCCTTGATAAGGTGATCAACTTGAAAAGATGGTTCATAGATAGTTTTCCTTTTCCAGTTTAAACTCATAAAGGGATCTGGATTATTCTTGGAAAAAGTAAAAATCTGGCTATGACTGTTTAAAACTTCAGAAGTGAAACCTGAGATCAAGTTGATCCAGTAAATACTTTTAGTTTTTTGTCGGTTGAGCTCAAATGACATCTTAACTGGAGTTCGATTTTTCTCAGGTGTGGGATTTTTCTCAGCAAAAGAGCCAAAATGATTCCCAGTACCCGATGGTTCATTCTTTACATGGGAGATTCCGATGTAATTTTGGAAATAGGGACAAGAATCCTTCTTTTCGATTTGCTCATTTATGTTGAAGTTGGAGTTTTCAAAGGAATCCATGTAATTTAGATTATTCTGAGGCCTACCCTTCAACTCTTCATAACAGAATAATTTCTTGGACTCTTCATGATTAACGTCAGCATAGTAGTTGTCTCCATCATGGTAAACGAAAGTGGGATGCTTTGGAACCTTTTGAGACTTTTCTTCTTTTGGAATATCATCTCTCATGGACAACAGATTGCAATAGACTCGACCGAGAACAAGTAATTCCTTTGTGAGTCGAGCAAGATTATATTCAACGTTATATTTGCCTTCTCCTGCAGTTAGAATTACAACAGTAGATCCTGTAGTCGTTAAAGATCGTGAGAATCTATGATTTGAGTTGATTGACAACACTAAGTTCAAGGCTTCGAGGAAGTTGCAAGAATCTGAACTTGCTAATTCACACTCAATAGGAATATGTTCTTTATCTGACGAAGAACCCAGTTTAAGATTATCTCCAACTATTGAATCTTCTAGACTGTCGCTATCTTTTATACTATTTAGATGCAGACTATACATGGGAGGATTGTTGATTCCAGGGCGTAAATATGGACTTGAGTCTTCAGTGTCGCTTGTTTCGGGGCTGTTAGTACGGCTCGCATATCTTGTCTGTGTGCTAATACTAGGGATCTTTAAAAGTCCAACATCATTCATTTGGCGACCATTCTTATAGTGAACGACACATGCAGTTTCCATGAGTGCTTTTAGACCCTGATTAGCATTGATTTTCCAATTGATATACTTGAGAAATGCAAAGATGTCTTCTTTAATTCTGGAGAGATTGGAATCCCAATCTCTTTTACTTTCTCTGGTATTGATTCTGTGATATACATCCTGAAAGACTTTACCTCTCATATCCAATTGGAAGGCGAAGTGTGATCTAAATCTAGTGAATTCTTCTGGTTTTTCTTTCTCTAGTTTCTTAATACAGTTTTCGGCATCTTCAAGTGTACTAAACTGTGGATAGAATAACCTCGCATACAATACAAAAGTGAGCTTATGGTGAGTATGAAGAGCATCCATTCTCTGAAGCAATGCTTTTAATACTCTCATAGCCTTTTCAATATATAATTCACCCATTATGTTACTTTGACACATTTCTTTTGATATTTCAATTAAGACTTGATATTTGGCTGAGAGTGTTCTGAAGATCAATTTTGTACGCCCAGTGACAACCCCAGAATAGGTTAACTTTCCATTCTTGGATATTGCATGCATCACTTTTGCCTTCATTCCATCAACGGTGACATTCTTATTAGCAAAGACACAGGTATCGACCAATTGTTTGGCTAATTTATACAAATCTCGTCTGGCAACAAATTGATCCTTGAAGTTTAGTTCCACAAGGTCTAACTCAAATTCAGAAGTGTTCTCCAATATCTTAATAGTGACATTTACTTTGTTAGAGATATCAGAATCCAAATCATAGTTTTCTGCTACTAATCTAGAGATACTTAGGTGATAACTTTTATTTCTTAGCTCATGAGAGAAACTTTCCTTTTGGATTTGCATAATTAACCTGTTGTTTTTGGAATCAGTAATTAGGACTTTATCAAATACTCTGATGTTTGGAAAAATATCTGGATTGAAGACTATATCAGCTCCAGAATAATTATCTGGTTGATGAATAACCATGATATATGTTGCATTTTCATCAAAGGTTTTAGGTGCATTAGCAGCTTGCTCTTCCTTCTTATTCTTTTGATTGAATGCTTCCCAACGATTTACACGTCCTTTACCAAATGATCTCATTCAAACTAAATAAAATTATAATACAAGTTACTAATCTACTCAGCTTAGTAAGAATAAAACTAAGGGCCAGTCGAAAATTTGCTAATATGAGATTGGATTACTAATGAGGAGTCACGTATTCTAATCATGCTATTACCCTGGTTAACAAAAGATAAAAAAAATGAAAATAGAGTATAAATAGGTAAAAAGTAACATAGACAAATATTTTTATACAGAATGCTTTTTACTATTGAAGAATGACTTGATATCCCCTTCTAACAAACTCAAATTTTCTGCATGAGTCACTCTTTTCTTAACCCAACCTGGCAGATTATTTTTGATGTTTTCGTTGGCAAATCTAGAATCAATTAGAAATGCTAATGCGTAGTCATTTTTATGTCTTATGGCTCTTCCAATTGATTGATTTACAGCTTTAATGCAAAGATTTTCATAATAGATCCTCCCATCAATGATTTCTTTTGGATTATAACTTTGTTCCTTTCTTTTAATTTCTGCCTTCTTGTCGAGGTGTTTCATCCTTTCTTTTAATTCAATGTCAGTATAATTTGCATATGGTAAGCCAACAATTACTACTGCTCTTGCTATTATATAAATAATAGTCCTATCTCATTACCTAGTCCATCACTGAAGTTGATTCCTTCTGACAGCTTTCCTCCAATAACAGTAAATAGAATGGCTCCCTTCTCGATAAAAAAGTTATTTTATTAAATACTTCATTTTGTTTGATAGTATCACTGTATTCTTTGAAGATATCCTTGGTTACAGGATTGGATTTAAGATCAAAATACATCTAAATATTGTTGGTATTTTAGTGAATAAATAATACCTTTTTGAAAGGAGAAATGATGTTAAAATATTGCTTCTTCAGGAGATATTCATGGATAGTTTCAAGATAAGCATAGGATTGTAAAAATACAATTACACCTATTTGATTGAGGATTAGTTGAGGTTATATACCTTCTGGAATATGAAGTGATAAAAAGTGTATCATGTCAGCAAGATCTTTTAACTGAAAGAGTTAATATCATTTGAAGAGTGATTACATAATTAGAATCATTTCTATTTGAATAATTGAAGTTAAGTTCCTTAACAGTATTTCCTCCTTTTATCGTGTCTAAGTTAATTAATTGTTCACAATCATTATCATGGTTACAAGCCTGGAAGTTTTCATTCGGAATAATGTGATCGCATGAGAACTGTACCACTTGATCTTGGCCAACCATATCCATGATTGGGAAAAATTCGGAAATCTATTATTATATATGAGAAACAAATAGGAAATGTACAGGCTGGAGAGTCCCACCGGCAAATATCATGCTGATGCATTCCTTAAGGATATTGTCAATGTATCTGGCAGGCTCCATGTTTACAATCTTCAATGAAGAGTCAACAATTTTATCGGAAAGAGTAACTATTAGCCGTGAATCTGAGTCATTGGAGCGAATCAAGGCAATCAGAAACTCAAGAAATCTTTCTAAGGTAGCTACATCCTTGGTGGCCTTTATTTCTTCAATATTTACTTCATCAATAGGTGAAGGTCTTGAGCTTTCAGTTTTTGGAATCTGAGTCTGAGTTGAAGCCTGTTTTTCAGAGTATCCAAGAATCTTTTTGGAAATTTGACTATCTTGGATGAAAGCTTCTAATTTAAAGAAGTCGTATTTGTCTAGTTTCAGGTCAATTAAGAAATCAATTAGTTGGTGTGAGCTTTGGTTTTCTGAGCCTTTAGCTTTATGTTTTTCTTTCAGAAAGGTCATAACACTGTTCAATAATCTAACAATCTGATCAATGTAAAGCAATGTCTTTTGCTTGAGTCTCTTCTTAAACTTTTCTTTGTAAGCAGTAATCTGGCTAAAAGCCTGGGCTAAATGCCGATAAGTCAAAGAGAAGGAATATATTTGATATAAGGCTTCCATAAAATTATGGCACTCGTCTACAATGATGATAGAATTCTTCAGCGGAATTTTCAGTTGCTCTCTAGTTTTGTCATGTAGCAGGCAGATATATGGGATGCAAATCACATCAACAAAAGGTGCTAGTTTCTTGGAAGCATAATATGGACAACTTTGCATTTTCTTGCCTAGGTTAAACATGTCCTCAATATCAGTGATTTTTTCCTAATCATTATCTTCATTGAAAATTCTTTACAAATAGTTCTTGACTGAGCTCTTTCACTTTTCCAGCATCATAGTATGAACATCCGTACTCACTTTTCTCTCGAATCCGCATACATTTGTAATTGATCTCAGTAATATTTGCCAACTTGTAAACATTTGAATTAACACAAGTATTTTGCCTAGACCCAAGGGTTATTATCTTCATCCTCGTTGCAAATCGAGTTCTTTTAATCTCATTCACAAACTGCTTAATTTGAGTGTGAGTTCGTGAACAATAGATAATCTAAATGGTCATGACTATCTAAGAATTATACTCGAAGATTATCATTATCTTCGGCAAGATTTTCCTCTACTTTCTCTTCTATTCTGATTTTCTTGGTGAGTTGTGCAATGATATCTTCTTCAGGTTCGCTCTCGTAATCTATTACTAGTTCTTCATCTGAGTCTCCTTCCTTCTTCTCTTTTACAACTTTCTCTGTCATAACACTCTTCTTCTTATCATATTCTTTTTTAGAAAACAAGCTTTTTATCTCTTCTTTCTCTTTCTTTTTTCTTTGGATATAATTAGCTTTTCTGCTGGCATCTATATTATTTATCCAATCAGGAAGCCCGTCATTATCCTTCTTTTTCTCTTCAATAGAATCCTCTCCTTGAAATTTTTTATAAAGTAGTTCATAGTTATCCTTGTTATCTTCTAGCCACTTGAATGCTCCTGAAATAATGCTTAGTGATTTTCCCTATACATTTTCAAAACAAGATTAATTAAATTACTGTTCCTGTGGGGCTTTCAAAGAAGCCAACTTTCTTTTTGTTGATCATGCCGTACAGGGAAGAGGCAAACTGTCTTTGTATATCATATGGCTTCATTGGAAAGACATCATTCCAGTTGGGTTCCTCGTTCGAAAGCATGACTCAAACGAATAAAAATTATTTAGATTGAATATTCAAATATTGCGCCTTCAGAGTCATAGAATTGGAATCTCTTTGAGAATAATAAAATCAAAGGTACGACGAGGATTAGTACGGGAAATGACAAGCTAAGCTAAACTTTCTGTCTGGCCTCTGGGTGAAATTGAAACTCCTTATGGATTAATTCTAAACACAGTACTTAATCTCGTAATCGTAAAATTTATTTGATTTGATGAGGACAACAAAAGTCCAATCCCCCAAACGAGCAAGCTATTCTAAGCCCGTAAAGAGTTTTGGATTAAAAGGCTTAAGGGAGATACAACAGAGCAGAAATGCTGAAGCTGAGGACTACGGTGGAAGAGAAAATCCCCTATTAAGAGAGAATCAACTAGATTTTGCAACGATTGATCCAGGAGATGATCTAAGTGAAATCAAAAATGACAATATGGAGGATGGAAATTATCTCTCTGAAGAAGCATTAAATTGTTCTTTCGTTTTGGATGACACTCCAAGTCAAAAGAACAATACAAACGATAAATTAAAACTCCAATTAAACAGAAATCAGGAAGTTGGTAAACTCATCTCAAATAATATTTTGGATGAACTTGAAGACCTTGTAAACAAAGTTGATCACCAAGAACCTCATTCGCAAAGGAGAAATAATATGGTCAGAGAAGAGAGTCAAAAGCCGTTTCGTCCGCTTATTCCAAAAGAGCGTGCTTTTACTAGGTTAAGAATCCATGTCAAAACCAATCCTGAAATCCTTCAGCTTCATAAAACTATCTCTCCTAAGGGTCCATATAACAATAAACTTGATGACTTTCTCAAATTACCTAGTGGAATGACAAGATCTATTTCTCAAGGAGGAGATATCTTGAGAGAATTATCTGAAGCAAAGCCTAAGCACCCTGAGTATAAGCAGGAGAAGAACGACAACTATAGAAGACCATCTCCACGTGGATATGATACTGTCTCATCATCAAAACAGACTCCAATGAGGAAGGAGGAGTTCTTTAAGCCAAGATCGACAGCTTTGGTAGAGAAAATTCGTAGTCCGAGAATTGAAGACATTGGACTCTATTATCTAGTCAGCCCAAAAAATATGGGAATGGAAAGAAGCGAGAGTAGCCAATTTCTCTCCCCATACAGAATGGCTCGATATAAAGCAAATAAGTCTCGTAACAGCTCTAAAGAAATTGTGAGAAAATCCGTAAAAGATTTGGAAGTAGATATGTCGAGAGACTATCCAAGACCAATTTCCGTAAAGCCTAGGAAAACCTACCAAAGAAGTATAATAGTCACCACTAAGCATCTCGATGACGCACAGGAATATTTGCTTAGAGGACCGAGGAATTTAGACTCCAAGAGATTTTTCTCTAGAGAAAACGAAAGAGTTTAGTTTATTCTTTGTAATATTTTATTCAGGGTTTACGTATGTATATTAATAATTTTTTTCCATCTTTGACTTTACTTTTTCCAACTAAAATCATCTAGTGCACAAGTTAGGTTTCTTTAGATCAACAAAAATGTCAAGAGTTTTATAAATCTGAAGAAATCTGATTCGGTTTTCGTGCTTTAAATACCTACAAAAATATATAAAATTAATCAAAATAAGGGAAAACCAAGCATGGAACAAAAGGAAAAGGCAAATTTAAAGGATGGTCTCACTACCACCCAGAAACGCGAAAAGAACTTGGCTAACCGAGATGAGATCATCCAAAATTACCAAAAAGCGGAAGTTGCAGATGTCAAATCCATCATTTGTAGATTTTGGCGAAGAGGTCTCTGCATTTTCTTAGCTGAAGATTGTAAGTATGCTCATGGAGTAAATGATCTCAGATTCAATAAGCTTGACATTGAAGCATTTGATAAGTTGTCTCAAAAAGACCAAGATGCAAATGCTAGAAATGGAACTGACGATGAAGACAATGAAGATAAAGTCCTTGACCAAAATAGAGAGAAACAGCCGTCTCTTAATCTAGAAATAGTCTACAAAACCTTGTATGAGTATCAATTTGTCCTCCAACAAAGAGGGGAAGTGGATAAGATCTATACTTTAGAAGAACTGAGCCAAATACGTGAAGTTAGAAGAGCAATCAGAGATAAATTCCTGAAAGAGAACACCCAGGCTTTTGTTGATTATTTATTCCAACTTTACGGAAGAAGGTATCTCAGAAGAGCTTTTATTGAGAAGTGCTTTGCATCAGTAGACTGGAAGCCAAGATGGGCATTCATACTGGATGGCAAATTTGCTTATGAAGTCAAGTCTCCTTCAGAAGGTTTTGTCATATTGAAGCTTCCCCAAGGTGAGAAATTTGATGAGTATATGGAAGACTGTATTATTAAAATTGTTAAGGATAATAATTTGCTTGAAAAGCTTCCTATTAGTCCTTCCATTATCAGCAAAATCTATTACAAGGACATTCTGGGCAAGGATCCCTTTCTCCCCAATTTGCAGATCTTCTTGAAAAAGGTGAATATGAAGCTGGACGAATATCTGAAAATTCTCCAATCGGATAAGAAGTTTCTTGCTAAATTAGGTCTCGTTGTCGGCAAGAGTGTCGAAGAACTCTCTCAGCACACTATCTTCGATAATACAGCTAATGAACTTAAGGCTCTTGCCAAGAAGATGGAAAAAGTGTTGCATGAGCTCATCGAAAAATCTTCCATCGGATTTGTGTTATTTTCAAGATTTGAAGGAGCTATCACCAAGAAATGCGCTAGCGAGGTTCAACAATTTAATAACAACCACGCTTACTTGAAAAGGCTCATGAAACAAGTTGCTATTTCTAGTCAAGTACTCATAATTAACCTACTATCAGAAGTGTACTTATTCTCCCTTCCCAAGTTCAAGAAAATCAAGTACGAAGCCATTAAGTCTAAGTATTTGAAAAAGCTTGATAAGTCATGCCTGAGTGGTGAAAAGCCTGAAGCTCGTATCATTCACGACAATCCTCTTTACAAATCAGAAGATGATCCTGATGTGAAAGTTGAGGATAGATTTGATGAAGAATTCTTGAAAAAGCAAATTGATTTTCAGAAGATTATTGTTGTTGACAACCTTGAAACTATCAATATTGCTAGAGAAGCTCTACTTCAGGTTGATGATGTTGGTGTTGATCTTGAAGGAAACTTGGATAAGGATGGAGTACTTGAACTAGTGCAAATTTCCTGTAAAGACAAGATTTTTATTTTTGACGTCTATGGAGTCAGTAAAAATGTTTTGACTCAGAAGGACGCTGAAAACTCTGAAGTGTACGAAAAGATGATGGATCTTATGAAAGATGTTATGGAAGATCCTAATATTTGTAAGGTGTTTCATGACTGCAGAAAGGACTCTGTTGCTCTACATTCTCACTTCAAGGCCTGCCCAAAAAATATTTTTGATGTTAGTGGAGTATACACCTTCATTGAGAATCTTGAGAGATATCTTAGTTTTTCAAATCTATTGCATTTGAAGGAATTGAATGAAGAGGCTAAAGTTGAAGAAAATCAAAAGAAATCCAAGAAGGAGGAGCTTAATGAGCATGATGCTCTTGAGATTCTCAGAAATCTCGAAGATTTGAAGCCTCCTGGCCTTAATGATGTGCTTTCAAGATACAATGCATCACATGGAATTAATAGTTTGAAGCATGTTATGAAGAACAGATTTGTTCAATTACCAAGAGAGTACTTCTTGAATAGGCCAATTGACAAAGAGTTCTTAATTTATTCTGCAAAAGATGTGGAAGATTTAGTTGAAGTTAAAGATAAAATGATAAAAAGGTTACAAGAATTATTGACGATGATTTACGGAAATGTTGATATTACAAAAGTCAACATCCTCTGTCACAAAATTTCTAAGACTTACAGTTGGTATGGTTGCTCACATTAATAATTTGTAAGTGAATGCCTAGTACATCTATAGCTAGACGGGTATCAAAGACGGGTTATATTTGCTCTCCAAAAAAAGCTTTCCTATAGAAATGATAGATTAGATCATTAATTTAGAAAATTCTTCGAAGGGATTATTAGGCTAGGAGTTCCTAAAATCAGCGATTAAACTGCAATTCGATAATCGTTAACAAAGTTAAAAATTATTCAAATGAGTTTCTTGAACTCTGTCACATCAGTCTCCAGTGTATCAAATTCTGTATCTCTCAAGAACGTTAAGGACTTCAGAATTTACATTATATCTGATATATCCATTCACGAGATTGACCTTAATGATACAATAGTGGAAGTAAAAAGATATAAAGAGAGTCTTCTCTCAGGGATGGGAGTAAATTTACTTGACTGGCTTACTCTTGGAATTCCAAAGCTCATAATCGGATCAAGCGTGTGTCATGAATTCATTCATCTCAAATCGAGGAAGTATGAAATCACTGTCGACTTTGTGTATACATCAAGTGTTGTCATCAAAATTGCCAAAGCTCCAACTTTCTTATTTCAAGGAAGAAAGCAATGCGTTCATGAACCAAGTGATAAGACAACCAAGAAGGTCGAACTGACTATTACTCAGTTTAAGGATCTATGCAGAGCTTGGCTTGGAAAGGAATATCATCTTATCAAAAATAACTGTCAGCATTTTTGCGACTATCTAATGAAGGTCTTATAAAAAGATCGTTTACAGATTGGTCCTACTTTGATTTCTTCTGCTCTGATATTCCTAGAAGTTACATTTTCACTGGCTTACTTCTATCACAATTGTTGAAAAGCAATGTTACTATGTATAAACTATACACCTATATTTCTTCTAATTGTGCAGTGTATCATGTACTCAAATTCAATTTTGTAATTAAAAGAACCTTTGAGGTTATTTAAATGAAAGATTGAAATTCTCTCATATTAAGTGATTAGGCTTTGGTGATGTAATATCTTACTTTTTCCGGACCAAATCTTGTATTTTACCGGGCTAATTCGCTATTTGAGAGTTAATTTTATCTTTAGATACATGCAAAGACTGCTTTCTTGATATGAACGCTATGATGAGTAGAATTTCTAGCCATCAAAAATTTATCGGGCAGATATGTTTTTTTCAGGATCAGATGATCGATGAGATTGGAGTGATCTTAGGTTCATGTAATTCTTAGTAGGATCATAGCTTGGCTCGACATATCTTTTCAAAACTGTATCAATTTCTTCCTTCAAATTTCTTTGACAATTATTTGACTTTAAAGAAGGATGAAGTTTCTGATCGAAATTTCTTTGTGGGTTGATATTAATTTTGTGGATTGGCCTGTGCTATGTACAGGAATCTACTACCGAGAAAATCAGTTTCTGATTTGAATAAAATCAGAAAGGAAGACAGATCAATATAATATAGTCAAAATTACAAAAAATTATTCAACAAGAAAAGATTGTAACTTGAGAGATTTTTTGAGTTGTCTTTTTATAACCTTGAAACTATCATTTGTAACATTCTTGCAGCCTCTGATATAAAGTCTGAGAGTTTTTAATGTGCTTATGGTGGATACACTCTTAATAAATAAGAAAATATCTCCTTCCATGATATTGACACAATCATAACAATTCATTGATAATTCAATGAGAGCCAGACGGGATATAATTTGTCCTAAAGTCAGGAGTACTCCACTCTCAATAATGGAATTTCTTAATACAAGCCCTAGGCTATCGAGGTATGGCATGTTATCTATTTGTTGACACATAATATGAAAAGATTCTAGAGTCAAGTTTTTTATTCCCCAAACACTGATGCATATACCTTTGAGGAGGGTTAGAGTGCCAATTGACATCCATAGCAGGTTGATGCTGATATCATTAAGAGATTTGCATTGACTTAGATCTATTTCTAGATAAACCAACTCTTTTAGCTTTTTGACGCAGTTTGCAAGTTCAAGGATAGAGTTATCTGTGATAGATTTGAGAGCATATAAACTCAGGTAAAAACTCTTGAGAATTTTAAATGTTTTCACTGTAGATACTATTCTAATAATACCGTCATCATTAACGTCTTTGCAACATCCAAAATTGAGGATAAGGAATTGAAGGTCACGAAATTCTCTCAAGCCATTAGAAATCATGTGTAGACAATTATTATTCAGGTTTCTTGTCATTTGGAAAACCAAAGCCAAGCTGATAATATTCTTTCTAAAAGCGAGTGTTTTATAAATATAGAAGAAAGCTTCGTCTTTTAGACGTTGACAATTGCTCCAATTGAATCCAATTTTAGACAAAGAAGGAAGTCTCTGTACAGCTTTCGAAAGGGCGAATATTGAACTGCAATTTACTTTTTTACAATGCTGCATGTTTAACCTTTCAATCAGGAAGATCACAATTTTGGTCGTGGATATATTTTCAATATAAATGTTGAGAGGGCGAATGAGTTAAAGAAAGCTTTCTTAGTCTATTGAAATAGTAAAAGATCGGAAGAGCACACGTCTGAACTCCAGTCACTGACCAATCTCGTATGCCGTCT